>Ga0074044_10000143_pt1 | contig 71036 bp, 59 predicted proteins | sample BogForMeECP23OM1_FD_94443 | JGI IMG/M metagenome (GOLD analysis project Ga0074044, IMG submission 94443) | Bog forest soil microbial communities from Calvert Island, British Columbia, Canada - Bog Forest MetaG ECP23OM1 | ecosystem: Environmental > Terrestrial > Soil > Wetlands ...
CTGGCACCAATCCGAAGACTTGGAAGGCTGCGATGCGATCATTTTGCCCGGAGGATTTTCCTACGGTGATTATCTGAGGACGGGGGCGATCGCACGATTTTCGCCGGTGATGAATGCGGTGGAAAAATTCGCGAAGAGCGGCGGGCTGGTGCTGGGCATCTGCAACGGGTTCCAGATTCTGTGCGAGGCGGGGCTGCTGCCGGGGGCGATGATGCGCAATGCGGGGCTGCGGTTCATCTGCCGGCACGTGTACATTCGCGTGGAGCAGACGGACAGCCCGTTCACTTGCGCGGCGAAGAAAGGCCAGATCTTGAAGATTCCAATTGCGCACAGCGACGGGAACTACACTTGTGATGCGGAAACGCGGGCGGAACTCGAGAGGAACCGGCAGATTCTGTTTCGTTACACGACGCCGGACGGGTTGGATGACAACGCCGGGAATCCGAACGGATCAATGGCGAATATCGCCGGGATTTGCAACCGCGAGCGCAACGTAGCCGGGTTGATGCCGCATCCGGAGCGCGCGATGGAAGGTGCGCTCGATTCGGAAGACGGGATTGTGGTATTCCGGTCGATGGTGGATGCGCTGGTGGGCGTGGCAAAGGCGACGGCGTGAAACGCGCGCAAGGTTCAGAAGATTAGGGGCACGTTGGGGCACGAGACAACTTGCCCCGATGGTTTTCAACGGAAGAAGAAGGCTACAAATGGCGACGGCACAGACGGAGATTCGAGTGACGCCGGAAATAGTGGCGGAACACGGGATAACGCCCGAGGAATATACGCGGATCCAGAAAATATTGGGGCGCCACCCAAATATCACGGAGCTGGGCATCTTCAGCGTGATGTGGAGCGAGCACTGCTCGTACAAATCGAGCAAGGTGCATTTGAAGCGATTGCCGACGCGCGGGAAGTTGGTGGTGCAGGGACCGGGAGAGAACGCCGGCGTGGTAGATATCGGCGACGGGCTGGTGGCGGCATTCAAGATCGAATCGCACAATCATCCGAGTTTTGTGGAGCCATTTCAGGGAGCAACGACGGGCGTCGGCGGAATCCTGCGCGATATTTTCACGATGGGAGCGCGGCCAATTGCTGTGATGGATTCGCTGGGGTTCGGGGAGATTGTGGCGTCTCCGGCCTCAGGGGCTAAAGCCCCTACTTCTGTCGGGAACTCTAATGTCGCGGCCCTTCGCAGCTCAGGGTCAACTGAAGCCGCGACCCACAAATCCGGCGGAGAAAAGGCGGCAACGTACAAAACCGGCGAAGAAAAAGCTGTGACCCACAGGTCTGCTGAGACGCACGAAACGAGCGAGGAAGAGGCGGCGAAGAACCGGCGGATTCTGGACGGGGTGATTCGGGGAGTGGGGAGCTACGGAAACTGCTTTGGCGTGCCGACGGTGGGTGGAGAAGTGGCGTTTGAGCCGTGCTATTCACAGAATCCGCTGGTGAATGCACTGGCGTTGGGGATTGCGCGGAAGGAAGATCTTTTCTTCGCGAGGGCCAAGGGGACCGGGAATCCCGTGATTTATGTGGGCGCGAAGACGGGGCGCGACGGCATTCACGGCGCTTCGCTGCTGGCGTCGGCGGAATTCACAGAGGAGTCGCAGCAGAAGCGCCCCAACGTGCAGGTGGGCGACCCGTTCATGGAGAAGCTGCTGTTGGAGGCGTGCCTGGAAGCGATGAAGACGGGCGCGGTGGTGGCGATTCAGGACATGGGCGCGGCGGGGCTGACGTGCTCGACGTGCGAGATGGCGTCGCGCGGGGCCACGGGAATCGAGATTGACCTGGCGAAGGTGCCGCAGCGCGAGACGGGGATGAGCCCGTACGAAATCATGCTGAGCGAATCGCAGGAGAGAATGCTGCTGGTGGCGGAGCACGGACACGAGCAGGAAGTGCTGGCGGTGTTCAAGAAGTGGGGGCTGGACGCGACGGTGGTAGGCGAAGTGAAGGACGGCGGGCTGCTGGTGGTAAAGGATCACGGCAAAGTGGTGGCGGAGATTCCGGCGCACCCGTTAGCGGAAGAAGGGCCGGTGTACACCCGGCCGATCGCGGAGCCGGCGGCGCGGAAAGAAAGCGAGCAGGATTGGTTCCATTTTGCCGCGGAGGGCACCGAGCTAACGGAGAATTTCAAGAAGCTGCTGGCATCGCCGACGATTGCATCGAAGCATTGGATTACCGAGCAGTACGACACGATGGTGCGGACGAATACGCTGGCAGGGCCGGGCGCGAGCGACGCGGCGGTGGTGCGGATCAAAGAGACGAAGCGGGCGTTGGCCCTGGCGACGGATGGCAATGGCCGCTGGACTTTCCTAAATCCGAAACTGGGCGCGATGCACGCGGTCGCCGAAGCGGCGCGCAATGTGGCGGCCAGCGGTGCGCGGCCGATTGCGGCGACGAATTGCTTGAACTTCGGGAGCCCGGAGAAGCCGGAGGTGATGTGGCAGTTTTCGCAGGCCATCGATGGATTGAGCGAGGCGTGCGTGGCGCTGGGCACGCCGATTACCGGCGGGAACGTGAGTTTTTATAACGAGACGCTGAGGAAATCGATTTATCCGACGCCGGTGATTGGGATGTTGGGGATTCTAGAGGACGCGTCAAAAGTTTTGAAGGTGGCGTTCCGGAAGGAAGGGGATGTGATTGTGCTTCTCGACGGTGCGACCTCGGCAGTAGGAGCGCAGCATGCTGCGCCCCTACGAGAGAGAGCGCGGGAGTTCTCCTCGAGCGAATATTCCAAGACGATTGGCGGGATTGTGGCAGGGGAGCCGCCGGTGATTGAGCTTGCCGCGGAGAAATGGGTGATCGATTGCCTGGTAACCCTGGCCGAAGCAGAGACGTTGCAATCGGCGCATGACGTGAGCGATGGCGGGCTGGCGGTTACGCTGGCGGAATCGTGCTTCGCGGCCAACGGGCTCGGAGCGAGTGTAGTGGTGCCGGAAGACGTCTCCGCGGAGTACGCCCTCTTCAGCGAACGCGGGGCGCGCGTGGCGGTTTCCGTTGCCCCGGAAAAGCTTACCGCTCTGCGGAATACTGCGAGACAATATGGTGTAGGCGCGCACGAGATCGGCAAAGTGACGGGTGACAATACACTGCGCATCCAATATAAGGGGCGCGCCGTGGTTTCGGCATCGGTCCCAACGTTGCGTGAAGTTTGGGCTCATTCACTCGAACAAATGATTGTCAGGAACTAATGAAGTTGCAAAAGCTAGCTCACGTTGTCGTGGTCCTGGTCTTCGCTGTAGTCGGCGTGTCATCCTTGCTTGCTGCGGCTGGATTTGCATGGCATTTGCGGACGATCAAAGGGCCTTACTTTCAGACCGAAATGGACCTACTTGAGGGCATTGCGTTACTGGTTGCCGCAGTTGGTCTCTACCGGCATGATGTCCGAGTCCGCAAGTTTGCGGTCGTGCTCGCCGCGTTGTACGTGCTTGCGTGTGGGATTGGCTTGGTCGCTGTGCCTGGGATCGTTTCAGGAAGTTGGTTCCTGGTTTGGCTGCTTGTTCTGCTGTGGTTGCTTTCGGCAACGGCTCGCGCGCAGTTTGCTGCCGGAAAGGCTGAGGCGAAGACTGCCTAAAATGGGAATGAAACACACGATTCAAAGTCTCGACGATCATTTTCAGGACGAATGCGGCGTGTTTGGCGTGTTCGGCCACCCGGAAGCGGCGAACCTGACGTATCTGGGGCTGTACGCGCTGCAACATCGCGGGCAGGAATCGGCAGGCATTGTGGCCAGTTTGGGCGGCGACCTGAACATGCACAGGGCCATGGGCGAAGTGGAAGAGATTTTCCAGCCGCGAGTGCTGGCGAAGCTGGCAGGCTCCAGCGCCATCGGACACACGCGGTATTCGACGGCGGGCGACAAGGCGCTCCTGAACGCGCAACCGATCCTGGTGGATTGCAGCAAGGGCAAGATCGCGGTGGCGCACAACGGCAACCTGACGAACGCGACGGAATGGCGGCGGAGACTGGAGCACCGCGGATCGATATTCCAGGCGAACAGCGACACGGAGGTGATCGTGCACCTGATCGCGCGTTCGCAGGCGCGTAATTTTTCCGGGGCGCTGGGCGATGCGCTGAACCAACTGGAAGGAGCGTATTCGCTGTTGGTGCTGACGCCGGACGAACTCTACGCGGTGAGAGATCCGCGGGGATTCCGGCCGCTGGTGCTGGGAAGGATTCCGTCCACGGAAAACGGGGACGCGTGGCTGGTGGCGTCGGAAACGTGCGCTTTCGATCTGCTGAACGCGCAATACGTGCGGGAAATTCAGCCGGGCGAGATGCTGCGGATTTCGCGATCGGGGTTGGAGTCCATCCATTTCAGCCCGCCGAAGCCGCACCAATTCTGCATTTTCGAGCACGTATATTTTTCGAGGCCGGACAGCATCATTTTCGGGCGTTCGGTGAACGAATCACGCGAGATGCTGGGAAGATTGCTGGCGCGGGAGCATCCGGTGGAAGCGGATATGATCGTGCCGATCCCGGATTCGGGAGTGCCGGCGGCGATCGGGTTTGCGCTGGAGTCGAAAATCCCGTTTCGCATGGGACTGATCCGGAATCACTACATCGGACGCACGTTTATCGAGCCGTCGCAGGCCATCCGGAATTTTGGAGTGAAGCTGAAGCTGAATCCCGTGCGCAAGCTGATCGCGGGCAAGCGCGTGGTGCTGGTGGATGATTCGATCGTGCGCGGCACAACCAGCAGAAAGCTTGTGCGCATGGTGCGGGAAGCGGGCGCGAAGGAAGTGCACATGCGCATCAGTTGTCCGCCGACGATTTCGCCGTGCTATTACGGCGTGGATACGCCCACGCGCGAGGAACTGATTGCTTCGGCCAATTCGCCGGAGGAGATCCGCAAGTACCTGGGAGCGGATTCGCTGGGATACCTGTCGCTGCCGGGACTGCGGCAGGCGGTGAATGATAGCGAGGGAGACTTCTGCACCTCGTGCTACACGGGCGTATATCCGACCGACCTAGTGCAACTGGAAGTGCGTGAAGAAGCGGGCGCAAACAAAGTGGCGGAAGAGGTGACGGTGCAACGTGAAAGCTGACGCAAGCAAGAGCAAGAAGAAAAGCGCGAGGGAACCGGAAGTGCCGATGAGCGCGAAAGTGAAGAGCGAGATCATCGCGTGGTTCTGGGTGATCCTGGCGTTCATGCTGATCAATGGAACGCTGGGTCAGGCGCGCGTGATCCCTTCGGGCTCGATGGAAAACACATTGCTGATCGGGGATCACCTTATCATGAGCCGGCTGGGCTACGATGCCGGCGTGCCGTTTACGAATTGGCACGTGCCGCTGTGGCGGGATCCGCGGCGGCTGCAGATCGTGATTTTCAAGCCGCCCTTCGATCTGACGCAGCCGGACTATGTGAAGCGCGTGATCGGGCTGCCTGGGGAAACCGTGGACGTGCACGACGGCGCGGTGTGGATTGACGGAAGGAAGCTGGCAGAGAATTACACGATAGGGCGAACAGAGGCTCCGACGAGGCTTCAGCTGACGGTGCCGTATGGCGGATTGCCGTATACGGTTCCGGAGAATTGTTATTTTGTGATGGGCGATAACCGCGAGAATTCGCTGGACAGCCGGTTTTGGGGATGCGTGCCACGGAATGATATTCTGGGCACGCCGGTGATCATTTACATGTCGCTGGACGCGCCGAAAGAGGCATGGAACGGGGATATCGGCGCGAGGTTCCTCGCCTATGCCAACGCGCTGATACATCCCGGCACAGTGCGCTGGCGCAGGCTGTTCCATCTGTTTTAAGCTCTAGGGGTCCGGCACAGCCTATGACCGGACGTTTTGCAGAAGTAGAAACAGAATCTCCCATTGTATGATTTGTGACGGGTGACTCTCTCCTGGTGGCCACCCCCCGGCCCGCAGGAAATGAGCCGGCAGATTTCACCGTCACAGGTAGCGTCACCGATCAAAGGGTTAAGGCGGCAGACCATGAAATATGCCGACGCCGGAGTCAATCTAGCTGTTGCCGATGACGCGAAGCAGCGCATTCGTCATCTAGCCAGCCGCACATTTACGCCAGCGGTGCTGGGAGGAATCGGGGGATTCGGCGGGCTGTTTGCGCTGGATACCAAGAAATGGAGGGACCCGGTGCTGGTGTCCAGCGCGGATGGAGTGGGGACGAAGCTGAAGATCGCCATGGCGATGGGCGTCCATTCGACGGTAGGCGGAGACCTAGTCAATCACTGCATCAACGACATCCTGGTTCTGGGAGCGGAGCCGCTGTTTTTCCTGGATTACCTGGCCATGGGGAAGCTGGATGCGAGCGTGGTGGAGCAGCTCGTGGATGGCATGAGCCGTTCCTGCCGGAAAGCGGGCTGCGCGCTGATTGGCGGAGAAACGGCGGAGATGCCGGGTTTCTATCCACCGGGGGAGTACGACCTGGCGGGATTTATCGTCGGGGTTGTGGAGCGGGAGAAAGTGCTCACGGGGAAAGCGGTGAAGCCGGGGGACACGCTGCTGGCGTTGCCATCGACGGGATTGCACACGAACGGCTACTCGCTGGCGCGGAAACTGGTATTTGAAGTTGCCAAGCAGAAGCCGGACACGTATGTCGCGGAAGTGGGCAACAAGATTGGAGCGGAACTGCTGAGACCGCACGTTTGCTACGCGCCGGTACTGAAGACGATTCTGGCGCGCGGGTGGGTTTCCGCCCTGGCACACATCACCGGCGGAGGGCTACCGGGCAATCTTCCGCGCGTACTTCCCAGCGGGGTAAAAGCCATCATTGATCTGGATGCATGGCCGGTTCCTCCGATCTTCAAGTACCTGGCGAAGCTGGGTGAAATCGAGACAGATGAATTGCTGCAATCGTTCAATATGGGCGTGGGGATGGTGGTTGTGGTGCCGTCCGCGCATGTGAAGGAAGTGGAAGCAGATCTGAAGCGGCGGCGCGAGAAGTTCTATCGAATCGGGCGCATTGAGCGGGGAGACACCGGAAAGGCGCGGCTGGTGTATTCCGGGGCATTAAGTCTGTAGGCGCTGGAAAACAAAATCACGACTTTGATGGAACATGCGGACATGGGGTCCAGCCCTTCGCAACTCAGGGTAAACAGTGCTGGACCCCTACTTGGGCGCGGCTTTTCTTTTCCGGCTCCAATACCACCACTGGCATTTTTCCGCGGGCAGTCGCGGGTTGCGTGCCTGGGCCACCGCGGCCTCAAAGACATCAAGGACGCAGGGGTCCTGGCGTTGGCCAGTGAGGCGTTCGAGACGTGCATACAGTTTCACGGGATCTTGTTTGGCAAGTTGGGAGACGGAATGAATGCCAAGCTGATCAAAGTCCCGCAACATGGCGGGACCAATGGAGATGAGGTCTCGAAGACGGCGGTTGGAAGCCATGATAGTCCTTTCACTATTTCGCTTTTCTTTCGCTACAGACTATCGCAGACTGTACCGCATTCCGCGGGTTTCGTTCAAGAGGTTTTTGTGGAGATGGCCGGTTATGAGGACGAGAAACGAAGAGAAGAAGAGTTGTAAAGTTGGATCGTAAGAGCCCACCCTTCGCGGACTTCGCGAAGGGTGGGGCACCCTCAAGGCCATGGGTTGAGCGCCATAAGAAGGAAAGCCCATTAATAGACTAGCTTCAAGGAGAACTGGATTTGACGAGAGGGTCCGGCGGTATGACTGATCATCCCGAAGCCGCTGCCCATCACGATATTGGAGGGCAGCCCGAAATTGACGATATTGAACACGTTAAAGAACTCAGCGCGAAACTGGAGGATGCCGAGCTCACCATTCCCCCTGTGCCCCAGGGGAGTGTTCTTAATCAAGGAAATATCGTATTGATGAAAACCTGGTCCGCGAAAGGTGTCGCGGCCCAGGGTGCCGAAGCGGCCGAGATTGGGGCCGGTGCCTCCCGGCACGTTGATAGGAATGTAGAAAAACGAACTATTGTCCGCGCCTCGTCCAAAATAGTCCTCGCGCTCCGCGCGGCTGGTAGAAAAATCGGGCATGGACACAAGATCGGGGCGATCCGCTCCACCGGCGCCGGCGCCGGTTTGCTGAATTCCAGAATAGACCGAGAAGGGTGGCCCGCTGGACAGAGAAGTGATGTTGAGAAACTGCCACCCGCTCGTGACATATCTTCCCAGCGGCTTGAGGAAAGCCACGCGATCGAACGGTAGCGACTGGATCAGGCTCACCGAAAAACTGTGGGTCACATCAAAGCTGGATGGCCCCCTGTCTGCCGCGGGATTCTGAGGGTTCTGCGGCAGGTATTGCATCGCCGAACTGGTGTCATCGATGGATTTGGAAAAAGTATAACTGGCCTGAAAGCTCAAGCCGAATCGTGAAGCGTTCTGCGTAACGCTGGTTTGCAGCGCGTTGTAGCTGGAATGGGAACCCGTAGCCATCAGGTACTCCGGCCCAAAACCTCCAATGGCTTTTCCCGCGGAATTGAATTGCGTGAAGGGAGCGAACGCCGGATCGGCGCCCGCATAACCGTTTGGCACCAGCATACTCGCCAGGTGAATGCCGGCCGTTCCAACGTAAGCGGCACTCACCTTCACGCCGCCGAAGCCGTGATCCACGCCCAAGGTGTAGGTGCCGATATAGCCGTTGCGAAAACTGCGCGAAATCACTCCGGTGGACAAAAGTTGCACCTCGTGCCCCGGAGTCAAATCCTCGAGATCGTTCTGAAATCTTTGAAGATCGATTTGGGTATTGGCCGGCACAGCGGAACTGTCGCCATTTGGGAAGAGAAGTTGTCCACTGGTGGTGTAAGCCGGTGGAAGCACCAGGGGCACAACCGTGTTATGAAAGGGCACAGGGATTCCGGGGAGAGCCGTGTCCACCGGCTGGAAGACAAAGGGAATTCCTCCGGTCACGAAATTGTCCTGCCACAAGTTGGGAAGAATCGTGGTTATGGCGCCGCCGGCATGGATGGTGGTGTGCTGCGTGACGGCGAAGTCGACAGAAACGCGCGGACCCAGCCCGCCCCAATCCATGGGATAAATCGGCTGCGGATTGTACAAGAAAATCTGCGTGGCACCGGGGGTGCGAAACGATACGGGCTGGCCATCCGGGCCGATCGGCTGGCCAATCGAAGTGCGGTGCTTGGCTTCCTTGATGCGGCTGTTCACCTCATACCGCAAGCCGTAATTCAGGATCCAACGCGATGAAATCTTCCAGGAATCCTGAAAATAAAAATTGTAGGCCTCGCGCCGGACGGCAGCTTCGTCAAATTTGTCGCCTTGGGGCGTGGCGCTGGACGCGGCTGTGATCGAATAATAATACGGAGTCGCGGTCAGCAGGCCGGTGAGCGCATCGGGCAGAGGATCGCCCGGCTCGATATTGTGCAAGCCGCTTGCGGAGAGGATCTGCACGGGCGAATACGCGGTTCCCCCGCCGAAGACATAAGCGCCATTGGGATTGGTGCCCCAAATAGTGGCGTCTTTGTTCAGCCGAATTTCGACGCCCCATTTAAGACTATGTGAGCCGCGCGTGTAGGCCGTGTCCTGTTTGATCTGGTAGAGATTCCCGTAGGATCCGGTAATCGAGCCATCGGCCGTATCAAAACCCTCGAAAAGGCCATCGCCGTACGCCAGCGCGGGGTCGTTATGGTTCTGTGCAGGGAAAATGGGAGTGCTGCGGATATAGCCAAAGGCGGCCGTGAAGCTGAGATGCGGCGAAATAGTGCGCGAGTAGCGCACGGCGGCATTGCGCTGGTGGTCAAAAAAATTCACAGCAAAGCTGGGGTCGATGGCGGTCTGATCGGGATTGGTGGTTGGGCCATTGACCTGGTTGAGGCTGAATCGCGTGAAGAGCGTGGCCTTGTCTGAAATGCGATGATCCACGCGCGCGGAGAACTGGTCGGTGTCGGTGACAACCTTTGACGAGGTGGCATAGGTACGCGCACCGAACGGACCATTGGGCTCATTCGGAAGGGGGTGACGAGCCAGGAGCGGCGCAATGGCCGGGCTCACGGGGACCGTCAGGGTGTCGCCGGGGAAAGTCGTGGTGTCGATGCCGTTACGTTCCGCGGCGGTGGGCACGGCCAAGACTTGCGTGGTGCCAAGGACTTGCCGGAAACCCTGATACTCCGCGAAGTAAAAGGTGTTGTCCCGGCCGTCATAGATGCCGGGGATAACCACCGGCCCGCCGTTGGTAACGCCAAATTCGTTGCGCGCGAATGGCGGGATGCGCCGGGGATCAACTTCGCTGGCGTGATCGAAAAAATTCCGGGCGTCAAACGCCGCATTGCGCACAAACTCAAAAGCGCTTCCGTGGATCTGGCTGGAGCCGGACTTGGTGACCACATTGGTGAACCCGGCGGCGCCGTGCCCGATCTCCGCAGGCATGACTCCAGAGCTTGATTGCACCTCCTGAATGGCGTCCACGTTGAAGTTGGCGAAGGTGGGGCCGCCCATTTCGGGGTCGCTGGTGTCCGCGCCATCGGTGGCAAAAACAGAGGTCACACCACGCTGTCCATTGGCGGTGAATTGTTGCGTGAAGTTAGCGGCCCCGTTTGTGTCCGTCATCGTGCCGGCGGCCAGCAGCAATAACTTGCTAAAGTCGCGCTCGTTCAGGGGGAGGCTGGAGACTTCGCCGCTCGAAAGATGCGCGCCGCCACTGCCTTTTGGAGAAGCGGGGTTTGCCCGCGCAATTACCACCAGCGTTTGATCATGCTCAGATAGTTCGAGGTCCGCGGCGAGCGCGCCGCCATCCTTGATCACCAGCGGTTCGACGGCGTTCCAGGTCTTGCCGTTAAACTTGACGGTGATCCTGTAGCTTTGCGCCGCAATGTCCGCAAAAAAGAATTCCCCGTTTGCCGAGGTATTGGCGGAGTAGACGCGGATTCCCGATGTTGCTTGAAGTGAAACCGTGGCCCCGGCTGCGGCATGACTTGGCTTGTCGTGCACGATGCCTTTCCAGGAATTGGCGGAAAGGGCCCGTGCCGGCAAAACCAGCAAAAGAAGGACAGCGAAGCAGAGCTTTCGACCTGAACCCAACGGGGTAGCAAACATTTCACATAATCATACAACACATTTTCACCCTTTTTGGGCCAACTGGGCACGGTGGACGATGCAGTTGGAGGGAGTTTTTCATCTCTCTTGCCCAACTCCTGGCCAGCTCGGGTAATCGGAAAACAGATCCGCTACCAGGCTGCTGACAAACTTGACTGGGGAAGCGCAAGTATCCAGACTGAAAAGAGAGAGAATCGACGAGGCGTCGATCTCGCTCCGGCTAAGAGCGAAAAAACAGCGGCGACTCGCAACAACCCGTTTAGAGACACATTGACTGTTGGCTGAGAGGAGTTTCGCCGCGGCAAGCGAGCGCAAGAAAGAGCAAGAATGGGGAATGGGAAGGGATTGCTGATCGTTTACACGGGGCCGGGCAAGGGGAAGACAACCTGCGCCCTGGGCGCGGCCTTCCGCGCGGTGGGGCAGGGATTGCGCGTGCTGATGGTGCAGTTCATCAAGGGTTCATGGCATTACGGCGAGTTGGACGCGGCGAAACTGCTGGGAGACGACAAATTTGAGATTCGTCCGATGGGGCGGGGGTTCGTGAAGATCGGAAGCGCGGAGACCGACCCGGAAGATATTCGGCTGGCCGAAGAATGTTGGGAAGCGGGGCGCGCGGCGATTTACAGCGGAAACTACGACCTGGTGATCCTGGACGAGATCAACTACACGATCAGCTATAAGATGCTGGACGCGGAAAAGGTGGTGGAAGCGCTGAAGAAACGCCCTGAACAGGTCCACGTGATCTGCACGGGACGCAACGCCCACCCGCTGCTGGTGGAGGAAGCGGACCTGGTGACGGAGATGAAAGAAGTGAAACACCCGTACACGAAGGGTATACTGGCACAGCGAGGCATCGATTATTAGAGTTGTCAGTTTTCAGTTTTGAGTAATTCCTATCAAGAGTTGGCTGCAGGTTTTGTCCCAATTTGCAGGGGGGCTCAGGGAGAATTGGCGAAGTTGATTGAGAACTGATAACTTAAAACTTAAGACTGAAAAATTTCCCATGTCCTGGTTTAAGCGAGACAAAAAGGCAATCGATCAGGCCACACCGCCGGAAGAGCGCCGCGTGCGCACGGAGGGATTGTGGGTGAAGTGCGAGTCCTGCCGGGCCATCGTGTTCCGGAAGGACCTGGAAGAGAACCTGTTCGTCTGTCCGAAGTGCCAATTCCATTTCCGAATGAGTTCCAAGCAGCGGCTGGCCATGCTGCTGGACGGCAACTGGACGGAACACGATGCGGGGATGGTTTCGACGGACCCGTTGAAGTTTGTGGACACCAAGCCGTACGCAAAGCGCATCAAGGATGCGCAGAAAAAGCTGGGCATGAACGACGCCATCCGAACAGCCGAAGGACAATTAAACGGCCGGCCGGTGGTGTGCTGCGCCATGGAGTTTGGATTCATCGGCGGGTCAATGGGAGCGGTGGTTGGGGAAAAAGTGACGCGCGCGATTGAACTCGCGATGGAAACGCGGCAACCTCTGGTCATTGTGTCGTGTTCTGGCGGAGCGCGCATGATGGAAGGCACGATCAGCCTGATGCAATTGGTGAAAGTGTCCGCGGCCTTGGCGCGGCTGGACGAGGAAAAGCTGCCCTATATATCGGTGCTGACGGACCCGACCACCGGCGGCGTCACGGCGAGTTTCGCGATGCTGGGCGACCTGAACATTGCGGAACCCGGCGCGCTGATCGGATTCGCGGGGCCCCGCGTGATCGAGCAGACCATCCGGCAAAAGCTGCCGGAGGGCTTCCAACGTTCGGAATTCCTGCTGGAGCATGGATTCCTGGATGCCGTGGTTCACCGCAAAGACTTGAAGGCTTTCATCTCCAACGCACTCGACCTGTTGATCTCCTGAAATGAATTACGAGAACGCGGTCCGGTATCTTCTATCACTCGGCCGCGAATTGGCTGCGCCTACACAAGCTTCCGCCGCAAAATTCGACCTGCAAAACATATCGGTGCTGGCAGAGCGCCTGGGGCGGCCCGACCGCGCGTATCCGACGGTGCACATTGCGGGCACAAACGGCAAAGGCTCGACGGCGGCGTTCCTCGAAAGCATCTTGCGGGATGCGGGCTTCCGGACCGGGCTGAACACTTCGCCGCATCTGGAACGCATCAATGAGCGCATACGGGTGGGCGGCGAAGAGGTCAGCGACGAGCTGTTCGCGGAAACGTTCACGCGGATACAAGCAGTAATCGAGGAACTGCTGGCTGAGGGAAAGTTGCGAGCGCATCCGACCTATTTCGAGAGCGTGACAGCGCTGGCGTTTGAGGTTTTTGCGTGGGAGCGCGTGGATTTTGGCGTGGTCGAAGTGGGGCTGGGCGGCCGCCTAGACGCGACGAATATCGTGACGCCGGTGGTTTCCATCATCACGCGCATTGATTTCGATCATGAAAACTTCCTGGGACATTCGTTGCAAGAAATCGCCGGAGAGAAGGCAGGCATTCTGAAGCCTCAGGTGCCCGCGGTCATTGCGCCACAGCAGCCCGAAGTGAGAGAAGTGCTGCTGGCCCGGGCGCGGGAGCTACATTGCGCGGTATTGGAGACGCGCGAAGCGTTTCGCGTCAGAGATGAGCGTGTTGAAGAAGGGTGTGTGCGCGCGATCTTGGAAGAAATGGCGCCGGGCCGGACGTACGAGTTGGCGCCACGCCTGCCCGGGCGGTTCCAATTGCAAAATGCGCTGAATGCCGTGGCAGCGGCACGGTTGCTCAAGGAGCGCGGCTACAGAATCAGCGACGAGAACATCGTTCGGGGCATCGCGGCAACAGAGTGGCCGGGGCGAATTGAACGATTGGGTACGCGGCCCGACGTGTATTTCGATGGAGCGCACAATCCGGGGGCGGCAAAGGAACTTGCGGCGTTTCTGGAAGAGAACTTACGCGGCCGCAAGGTGTACTTGGTGTTTGGAGCGATGCGTGATAAGGCCGTGGATGAGGTCACGGGCGCGCTTTTTCCGCAGGCCTACGAAGTGCTGTTCACGGAGGCGCGGACGCCGCGCGCAATCAGCGCCACACAACTTGCCCGAATGGCGGGGCATCACGCGGAGCGCTACACCGTTTATCCGGAAGCGGAGCGGGCGCTCGAAGCCGCGCTGGAAAAAGCAAATCCCGACGATGCGGTGTTCATCACCGGATCGCTCTACCTGGTGGGGCAGTTGCGACAGGCGTGGAAGCAGCGCAGAAAAGTCGCTTCGGGCTGAAAAAGCCCGTAAAATACGGACCTATCGCAATCCTAAGCCGGTCAGATGGCCAGCGTTCTCTTTTGTGAGAGAGGGACGGATCAGAACAGAAACCGAGACACATGAAAAACAGCGCAAAGGGTGAAGCAGAAAAGCAACAGAAAGTTCTCGTGGGCGTGATCATGGGCTCCGCATCAGATTGGGAGACGATGAAGCACGCCGCAAAAACTTTAGAAGAATTGGGCGTGCCGTTCGAGACGCGGGTTATCTCCGCGCACCGCACGCCGGACGTGCTGTTCGAATACGCAGCGGCAGCGGAGCAACGCGGGATGCAGGTGATCATCGCGGCCGCAGGCGGCGCGGCACACCTGGCGGGGGTTACCGCGGCCAAGACCCTACTACCCGTTCTGGGCGTGCCAATGGAATCGCAGTCGTTGAGGGGATTGGATTCGCTACTTTCGATTGTGCAGATGCCGGGAGGGATTCCCGTGGGAACACTGGCCATCGGAAAACCGGGAGCCATAAACGCGGCGCTGTTCGCGGCGGCAATTTTGGGAGTCAAATATCCAGAGTACCGGGAAGCGTTGCGGAAATTCCGGGCCGCGCAAGCCGCGAAAGTGATGGCGAATCCGGATCCCTCGAAAGGAAGCCCCACCTCGGCCACAAGAAGTTAAGAACCGAAGAGGCACGCATAGAACTTGGCAACGCGCCTGCACACTGGCAAACTTGGTGCCATGAACACCAGATGGCTCTGTCTTTTTCTCTTTGTCACTCTGACAATCTCTTGTTTCGCCGCACCGGCGCAGCAGCAAGCCGTGACGGGAAGCTTCGCCGTACACGATGGCCAGTTCCTTCTCAATGGCAAACCCTTCCAGATTATCTCCGGTGAGATGCATTACGCGCGCATCCCGCGCGCCTACTGGCGAGACCGTTTTCGCATGGCCAAAGCTATGGGACTCAACACCGTCACCACCTATGTCTTCTGGAACGCGCATGAACCGCGCCCCGGCGCGTACGATTTCTCCGGCAACAACGACGTCGCCGAATTCATTCGCGAAGCGCAACAGGAAGGCCTGTACGTCATCTTGCGCCCCGGCCCTTATGCGTGCGCCGAATGGGAGTTCGGCGGATATCCCGCCTGGCTGCTGAAAGATCATTCCATCGTCGTCCGCAGCCGCGATCCGAAATTTCTTGAGCCCACCGCCCGCTGGATCAAACGACTCGGTCAGGAGCTGGCTCCGCTGCAGATCGGCAAGGGCGGCCCCATCATCCTGGTGCAGGTGGAAAATGAATACGGCTCCTTTGGCGATGATCACGTTTACATGGAGCAAATTCACCGCATGTTGGCAGATTCAGGGTTTACACAAGCGGTGCTGTACACGGCTGACGGAGCGGAGGAGATTGCCGCGGGTTCTCTTCCCGACCTACCGGTGGGCATCAACTTTGGCGGCGGCGATGCCGGGGCCGCGAAGAAAAACTTCGCCATCGAGAAAAAGATCCGTTCCAACGGCCCGTTCTTCAACAGCGAATTCTGGGACGGTTGGTTCGATCACTGGGGCGGCAAACACGGCAAGACCAATGCGGCCAACGAGGCCGCCAACCTGGATTGGATGTTGCGCCAGGGCTATTCCGTCAGCCTGTACATGTTTCACGGCGGGACCAGCTTCGGGTGGATGAATGGCGCCAACAGCAATGGCAGGAACTACGAGCCGGATGTCACCAGCTACGATTACGACGCCCCGCTGGACGAGAGTGGCCGCCCCGGGCCGAAATACCGCACCTTCCGCGACGTCATCGCCAAGGCGACCGGAACCACGCCGCCTGCCGTGCCCACTTTGCCGCCGCCAATGAAAATCCCGGAGTTCAAGCTGGAAGAAGGGGTTTCCCTGTGGAATGTGCTTCCGCCCCCGGTCCACTCCGAACAAGTCCTGAGCATGGAAGACCTGGACCAAGCCTATGGCTACATTCTCTATCGCAAACATCTTGACGGGCCTGCGGAGGGCGATCTCGTCCTCGATGAACTCCATGACTTTGCGCTGGTTTATCTGGATGGCAAGCTGGCGGGCACGCTTGATCGTCGCCTGGCGGAGAAGCACCTTCGGCTAAAGGTGCCACCTGCCGGCGCGAGGCTGGACATACTGGTCGAGAATAGCGGCCGGGTCAACTTTAGTGTTGTGCTTCGCGGAGAAAGGAAGGGCATCACCAAACAAGTCAGCCTCGCCGGCAAAGCGCTCCTCGGTTGGGAGATCTATCCTCTGCCCATGACAGAACCTGCGAAGCTGCCGTTTGCGCGCACCTCGTGCGAGGGCGCCTGCTTCTATCGTGCCACTTTGCACGTCGATGTGCCCGCAGACACGTTTCTCGATACCAGCGCTTTCACAAAGGGCGCGGTCTGGCTGAACGGTCAACCCCTCGGCCGGATCTGGAGCATTGGCCCCCAGAAGACCCTGTACGTCCCAGGCTCCTGGCTGCGCGCCGGAGAGAATGAAGTGGTCGTTCTCGACCTCAATGGCCAGCCGGGGAGGACGCTCCTTGGAAGGGACCATCCCATACTCGACGGCAGCCCGGCAAAGTGAAAACAAGGCGGTAATCGCCAGCCTTGAGCTTCCGCGAAGGCGCCAGTTTCGCTGAAACGCTGATGCCATTTCCCTCTTAGGGGGCCCGGTTGCTGGCCTTTCCGCCGGATGTTACGATGCTGGATTCTATGAAGCCCAGCGGCCCCAACCGAGCGAGGATTGGCATCCCCTGGCGGACTTCGCAGGAGGAGGCCGACGGGAAGCTTCCCAAGATACGCTATTACATGGAAGCCGTGAGCGCAGCAGGCGGCGAGCCGATTCTGGTCTCCTTGGCGCATCCGGAGACCTTGAAGGGGCAATTACAGGGGTTGGATGGTTTTGTCCTGCCCGGAAGCCCTGCCGACGTTGAGCCGGGGGAGTATGGCGCCGTGAATCACGGCAAGTCCGCGCCAGCCGACCTGCCGCGGGAGCGCACGGATCGCGCCATCCTAAGTCATGCGATAGAATCTCGGAAACCGGTCTTGGCCATCTGCTACGGGTGCCAGCTTTTGAACGTGTATCTCGGCGGGACGCTGATCCAGGACCTGCGCAGCGAAACCGGCACCAATATAGCGCACCGCAAAAAGGATGTTGTACCCGAGCCGCCAAAAGATCCGCAGCACGAAGTGTGCTTTACCGCAGACAGCCAGTTGGCCAGGTTGGCGGGCGCGACCCACGCCGTGGTGAACAGCTCGCATCACCAATCCATCGAGAGGCCCGGGCGCAATTTAAGGGTCACGGGTCAGGCAGAGGACGGCATTGTGGAAAGTGTGGAATGGACCGGCGACGCGAATTGGGTGGTGGGGGTGCAATGGCACCCGGAACGCATGCCGGGAGATGCCCTGGCGAGGAAGCTTTTTGAAGAGTTTGTAGCGGCGGCACAGGCAGCGCGTGGCGTTGCGCCGGCGCAGTAGGTGTCGCAAACGGTACCTCAGCAGGCCAACCACGCAAGGAATTTATGAATCTGAGAATGGGGGAATCATGATTTCACTGGCAGGAAAGGCGGCATTGATAACGGGAGGATCGCGGGGAATCGGGGCAGCAGCCGTGAAGCTGTTTGCCCAGGCTGGAGCGGATGTGGTTTTCAGCTACAACTCCGCCAAAGAAGCCGCAAAACAGTTGGAGCAAGAGGCTGCGAAGCATGGCACGCGCGTGGAGGCGTTCAAGGCCGATGCCGGGAAGCACGCGGACAACAAGAAGCTGGTGGAGCACGCGATCACCCGGCTGGGACGCCTGGACATTCTGGTGGCTAACGCGGGCGTGTGGAACATGGAAGACTTGCCCATCGAAAATATGACGGAAAAGCAGTGGGACGACATGATGCGCATCAATCTGAAGAGCGTGTATTCGGTGATTCACTTTGCGGTGCCGCAGATGATCAAGCAAAAATCGGGGAAGATTGTAACTATCAGTTCGACAGCGGGGCAACGCGGCGAAGCATTCCACACGCATTATGGGGCGTCGAAAGGCGCGATCATCAGCCTGACGAAGGGACTCTCCACGGAACTGGCGCGCCACGGGATTCTGGTGAACTGCGTGGCACCGGGCTGGGTGGCCACGGACATGTCGAACCCCGTGTTGGAGACGAAGGCGGGACAAAAGATGGCGGCCAGCCTGATTCCCATGGGGCGGCCGGGGACGCCGGAAGAAGTCGCCGGGCCGATCCTGTTTCTTGCTTCGGATCTGGCAAATTTTACGACCGGCGAAATATTGAATGTGAATGGAGGCTCGGTATTGTGCGGATGAAGCTGGCCAAAGCCTGCGTGGGGGTAGCCTTTGCCGTGGTGCTGCTCGCGCCGGCCGTGACGGCGCAGAATCCGGATATATGGGATCCGGAGAAGAGCACAGCGAAGGCAAAGCAGCTTGTGCGGCAGGCGATTGAGGCGCTGGGGGGCGCCGCATTCCGGGATTACGAACAACTGGAATGCGAAGGGCGCCTGGCGCAATTCGATCATAATGGCGACCGGGCCGGAGATGCCAATTACCACAACTACTGGCATTTTCCCGACAAGAACCGCACCGAATACGTGGTTTACAGCACGAAGGGTGGCCTGCTGGCAGTGTTTGTCGGAATTCTTCCGGTCAAGGGCGGCGTATTTATCCAGGTGTTTTCCGGGAATGAAGGATGGACGATGGATAAGAGCGGAGTCAACGAAGCCCCGGCCAGCACCGTGTCCGATTTTCAAGCGGCGGCGAAGAACCATTACCGCAACGTGTTGCTCCGGAAAGTGAATGAGCCGGACGTGTTCCTGCGCTACACGGGGACCACAACCGTGGACTTGTGGCAGGTGGATTGGGTGGAAATTACGGATCGTGGTGAAGAAGGTTCCATCCGCCTGGCCCTGGATCATGCCACGCACTTGCCTTCGCGCATCGTGGTGACGAGCAAGGATGCGGATACCGGCCAAATGGATGAGGACGCAACGATTTTCACGAACTATCAGCCGAATGACGGCATCCAAATACCCATGCAAGCAACCCGGCTGCACAATGACCGGCGAACCTACCAGTTGTTCTATAATTCCTGCAAAGCAAATCCCAGTCTCCCTGCGGACTTCTTCACGAAAGAGGGACTGCAGAGACGCTACAAAGAATCCAAAGGGAAAGTGACAGACAAGAAGTAGACTGCCGGCGACCCGGCGTTGCGGCTCCGGGAAAGCAGCGCCGCTCTGCGCGGGGCCGCGCGTCTCGCCATGGGTGTAAATAGCTGAATAATATCCAGAAGGGTAGCGGCTATCTACGTGCACAGAATCCTGCTAATTTAGGTATCCCAGTCCCAAAAAGAGCCGGAATTCGCACCGCAGGGGGATGCAAGGTATGGTACTGCATGAAACGTCGTATGCTCGACGCCCAATCCGCGTCGAGGAGAGAGTACGGGTTCAGCTTGACCGAGCTGGTGGTGACGCTGGCCGTGGCCCTGATTTTGATGGCCATCGGGCTGCCGGCGTTCCTGCGGGCTTACCACGCGTATCAGTTGTCGAACTCGGCTTCGCAGATGGCGGATATCCTGCGGCTTTCGCGGTACGAGGCCATTCGGTTGAATAAGCAGGTGAACTGCCAGATTCAGCCCTACTCCGGCGATCCGACGATGACAATCGTCTGGGCGGACTCGAATGGGAATGGGGTGCAGGACCCCGGGGAGAAGATGATCCTGCTCGGATCATCGGGGAATTTGGTGGCTGCGGGTACTGTCCCGCAAACGGCCACGCTGCTTTCGCAGGCAGTCAGCGGGACGGCGCCGGCAACGCCATCCCCGACTAGCGGAGTGATCACGTTTGATGCGCGAGGCGCGGTGACTTCGGCGAACGTCAACGCTTTCTACCTGGGCAGCGCCATTGCGCCGGACGCGGGCTATCGCGCGGTATTATTGATGCCGGCGGGATCCATCCAGATCTGGACGGCGGATGCGTCCGGATACTGGCAGCAGGTGCGGTGAAACGGGTTGCCATGACAAAACGTTCCAAATCGGGGAATGCGGAGCGCGGGTTTACGCTGACGGAATTGCTCATCGCCACGGCCATCATCTTGGTGGGGCTGGTGGCGGTGGCGGAACTTGTGCCGGCCTCGGTCATGTTGAACTCGAACAATCGCAGCAATTCCACCGCATTGGTGCTGGCGCAACGGCAATTGGAAGCGATGCGGGAAGTTCCTCTGGCGACAACTACTTTCTCGGATCCGCTGGGAGTTTTGTGCCCCAGCGGGCTGACCTGCTACCTGGGAGATCCCACGCAGGCGGGGCAGGTCGTCGGAAGCCCTGTCACTCTCGACAGCCAAGGCACCCCCATCATCGATTTTGCCCAGTCAACCGTGGATGGATACAGTTTCACCTACGTTGATCCGAACGATCCTTTCGGGGCGACGAACGATATACGCTGGGCTGTCATCACGTTCACAAACCCGCTGACCAACGTCGCAACGGGACGCCGCATCATCCTTGGCGTGTTCCGTCGCGGCATGAAAAGCCCCACGCTACCCGTCACCCTTGATGTAATGGTCTCGAAATGAGACTCCCGCCGCCAATTAGGAACAGGGGGGGATTCACGATCCTGGAAATGCTGATTGCGATGTCGGTGTTCCTGATCATTTGCGCGGCCATGTTCGGTTTGCTGCAGATGTCCCAGACACGATATGCGAGCGAGAACCAGCTTTCGGGTTCCTTCCAGGAGGCGCGTCTGGCCATAGACCAGATCGTGCGAGACGTCAATGTCGCCGGGTATCCCTCGCTGAGCCTCTACTCCTCCATACCCACCGACGCTTCGATGTATGCGGTGGGTCCGGTAGCCTGGAGTCCGAACTACTATCCTTCGGCGGGGTGCGCGATCGGGACCGCTGGCGGCGGAACCTGTACCTCCCCTGGGGATTTTGACTTGATCGTGGAAACGCGTCTGGGCAGCGACACTAGCGTGAGCTGGGTGCGTTATTACCTGAGCGGCACCACGCTTTACCGCGCGGTCGCACCAAAGACAACAGGCGCCGACCCGACCGCGGCCACTTCGTCGCCTGGCGTGGCCGTGCCGTTCCTGGTCAACGTGATGAATAATCCCGGAGGGGGGCAACTCGCGCAGATTACAGCTACCTATCCCACGATGTTTCCGGGCGGAGTGCCACAGCCCATATTTCAGTACATGTGTGACAGCGCGGCAGGTTCAACTGGTAATCCAACACAACCTGTGCCTTGCCCGGCTGCGGGCGCGTACAACCTGCCCCAGAATATTAGCGACGTGGATGTGACGCTGATTGTGGCCACGCCACAGCGCGACCAGCAGACGCAGATGTTGAAGCTGGTGGAGCTGAACGGCCGCGGCCATACCTTGAATTTGCCGCAATAGTTGAAGGATGATGAGCCAGACAATGCCTTGCCCGCACAAACCTGAAGAAGACTGCAACGAGCGGGGAGCGGCCCTGCTGATTGCGATCTTCGCCCTGCTCCTGATCAGCGTCGTGGGCATCGCGCTGATTGTTTCCACAGGAACGGACAGCGCTTTGACCGGGAACTACCGCACTTCCACCAGCGCGTACTACGCTGCTCTGGCAGGGCTGGAAGAAGCGCGTGGGCGACTCTATCGGAAGGATCCTAACTACATCAACATCGCTGCGCCAAATTTCCTGACGCCACAAGGCACGCCTGCGCTTAGCCTGGCGACGGTGTTGTACATCATTAATCCGAACGTGGCGGCAGGCGAAGCTGTCGTGCCGTACGATCTATCGAATCTCGCAACGTTCCCGGATACGGAGTACCAAACGGAGTTTGGGATCCCGCCGCCCACCACCGCGCTGCTTGTCAACTCCGTGTCGCCGGATACCACTTCAAGTCCTCCCCTGCCCGGCCAGCTATTCAAGTGGGTGCGCATTAACGCGGTCACGGAGTTCGCGCTCCAGATTCATGTCAATCCTAGTGGCAGCAGTTTTGATTCTACCGACCCTCTGCTTTACGACCCCCTAAACCACGATGCTTTTGGCAATCTCTCGCCTAGCCTGATCGTACCGCCGAATCCGCCGCCCAGTCCTGCGGCCGAACAAGCTCTGGAGATCACTTCACTGGCCGTGCTTCCTAATGGCAGCCGCAGGCTACTGCAATACATCGTCGCCCCGACTGCTTTGAACCTCACCTTTCCTTCTGTGCTCACTCTCGATGGCAACGGCGTCTCTTTCCCCGGGCCAAGCTCAAGCTCCGTCGTCATTAATGGCAATGACGGAAATAATCCGTTTGTGTCTCGAAGCTGTTCGACTCCGCTCCTGTCTCCAGTGTGGGCCATCGGATATACCTACCCGGGCGACGCGGGAAATATCAGCGCGGGGAGCCCTCCCCGTCCAGGGAACTACACCGGCGCTCCCCCCACGCCGAGTTTCGGCCCGGTGACGCTCCCCGCCAACTTTCAAAGGCCAAGCACGCTGGACGGTGTCGTCCAAACTATTACGGAAAACGCCGACATCCTCCTTTCTGGACCTTTGAATAGCTCCACTTTCCCAACCGCGTCGACCAGCACAAGCCCCTTGACTATCGTCGTCAATGGCGACCTGGATCTCACTTCATGGCATCACACTGGATACGGACTTCTCCTCGTAACCGGCACTCTCACTTATGACCCGGATGCGCACTGGGAAGGAATCGTTCTGGTGATTGGAAAAGGCATATTCAGGGGCGGACACGCCGGGCTCGGCAATATTGACGGCGCCATGCTCGTTGCGCAAACCCACGATTCTTTGGGGAATTTGCTGCCAGACCCGAATCTTGGACCTTCCTTGGTCGACCTATCCTCCATGCCCGGCGGCCTGGGGATCTATTACGACTCTTGCTGGATCAACCGTGCGCAGCCGCCGCTCACCTACAAGGTGCTCTCCTTCCGCGAGATTCCCCTCGCAAATTAGGACAGTTCGGATGTTTGGGCTGGGAGTGGTCAATTGACCCATCCTGTCTTGGCCCTTGCCATGACCGGAATCGGTCAACGCGGTATACTTACGGGATGAGACATTCCTCCGGGGAGCCGCAGAGACATGGCACGACCGTGCTGTGCGTGCGGAAAGATAACAAAGTGGTGCTCATTGCCGATGGCCAGGTGACCCTGGGCGATCATGTGTTGAAGCACACGGCGCGGAAGACGAGGCGGATGTTCAATGACAAAGTAGTTGCCGGATTTGCCGGCTCAACCGCGGATGCGCTTTCGCTTTTCGAGCGCTTCGAGGGGAAGCTCCAGGAACATTCGGGGAATTTACAGAAGGCGTCGGTGGAACTGGCGAAGGAGTGGCGCAAGGACCGCGCGCTGCGCCATCTAGAAGCGCTGCTGATCGTGGCCGATGCCAAGTCCACGTTTGTGCTCTCGGGCAATGGCGACGTGATCGAGCCGGACGATGGGATATGCGCCATCGGCTCGGGCGGGCCGTATGCGCTGGCTGCGGCGCGCGCGATGGTGAAGCACTCGAAACTGGCGACGAAAGAGCTGGCGCTGGAGGCCATGCGCATCGCGAGCGAAATCTGCATCTACACGAATGAGAATTTTACGGTGGAAGAGCTCTAGCAGAGCCAGTGTGAATGCCGGAAGGATTTCTTTCAGGGGCGAACACTTGAACACAAAGCTCCCACTAGGCTGCGGGAAAAGGCCAACTTCTTGTCATCCCGAGCGGAGCGAGGGATCTGCTTTCCGCGCGGGCACGGGGAAAAGTAGATTCCTCGCGCCGTTCAAGAGTCGAACGGGACTCGGAATGACATTCGTGGCTGGTTTCCGTAACCTCGGAATCGGGAATTGAGTCTCCGGCGCCTTGGGAAGGGTTTGATTCAGCGGTAGATTAGAAAGGCACGGGTAGCTGGTACAGTCCAGCGCAAACAAGGAATCCAACGCATATGGCAATGAAGCCAGAAAAAGAAATAATTCTGCTCCCGGGCGGAAATGGCGCGGGCCGGACGGAAGATCCGGCATTGCTGCCGGCGCTGGACGACATGACGCCGCGGGAGATCGTGGCGGAATTGGACAAATACATCGTGGGGCAGGCAGCAGCGAAGAGGGCTGTGGCCGTGGCCCTGCGCAACCGCGTAAGGCGACAAAAGTTGGAACCGGAAATGGCCGAAGATGTTCTGCCCAAGAATATTCTGATGATCGGTCCCACTGGGGTGGGCAAAACGGAAATTGCGCGGCGCCTGGCGCGGCTGGCCGGTTGCCCCTTTGTGAAGGTGGAAGCCTCCAAGTACACCGAGGTGGGCTACGTGGGGCGCGACGTCGAATCGATGGTGCGCGACCTGGTGGAAACTTCCATTGACATGGTTCGCGAGGAAAAGCTGGACGAAGTGGCGGATCGCGCGGAGCAGGCCGCGGAAGAGCGCGTGCTTGATTTGCTGCTGCCCCCGCTGCCTCCCTCCCCAGCGGGTACAAGCGAGAGCGAGCTGGCGGCACAGCGGGAGCAGACGCAACGCACGCGGGAAAAACTACGGGCGCAACTGCGCGAAGGCAAACTGGACCAGCGCATGGTGGATTTGGAAGTACGCGAACGAGCGATGCCTTCCTTCGAGATCATCTCCAACCAGGGCATTGAGGAGATGGACGTCAACCTGAAGGACATGCTGAGCGGCTTCTTTGGCCAGCAGAAGAAGAAACGCAAGATGTCCGTGGCGGATGCGTTCGAGTATCTGATTCAGGAAGAAGAAAACAAGCTGCTGGACATGGATCAACTGACTCGCGTAGCCGTGGAGCGCGCGGAGCAGATGGGCATCATCTTCATCGATGAAATCGACAAGGTGGCGGGGCGCGAAGCGGGGCACGGCCCGGATGTGTCGCGCGAAGGCGTGCAGCGGGATATTCTGCCGATCATCGAAGGCACGACGGTGAACACGCGCTACGGGATGATCCGCACGGACCACATCCTGTTCATCGCGGCAGGCGCGTTTCATGTGACCAAACCCTCCGACCTGATTCCGGAACTCCAGGGGCGACTGCCCATTCGCGTGGAGATGCAATCCCTGAAAGAAGAAGATTTCGTGCGGATTCTGACCGAGCCCAAGAATGCGCTCATCAAGCAGTACATCGCGCTGCTGGACACGGAAGGCGTGAAGCTGCAGTTCAGCGAAGATGCTGTGCAGGCCATCGCAAAATTCGCGACGAGCGTGAATGAACAGACGGAAAACATCGGCGCCAGGCGCTTGCACACGATTTTGGAAAAGGTGCTGGATGAGCTGTCGTTCGAAGCGCCTGACTTGAAGAAGAAAGCGGTGAAGGTGGATGCCGCTTACGTGAACAAGCAACTGGCGGACATCGTGAAGAACCAGGATCTGAGCCGGTATATCCTGTAACGGCAGACGACTGCAAATGCCAATCCCAAAGGTGGCGACACGCGGAACACCGAGGCAGCCATCGCCATATTCTTCGATCCCTTTCCTTCTCGTGCTGGTTCTCTTTGTTGCAAGCGGTTGCGGCGCTCCGGGAGAGCCGCTGCCCCCGTCCCCACCGATTCCCACGGCGATTAGCGACATGGCGGCGGAACAAGCGGGAGACGCCGTGCTGCTGACATTCACAATGCCCAAAAAGAGCGTGCGCGGGGAGAGTCTGAAGGAGGTCCCGACGCTGGAAGTTTTGCGGGGAACGCTGAAAGCCGATGGCACGCCGGACGCGAGATCCTTCCGCGTGGTGGACACAGTTCCGGGCGCGTTGATCGCCAACTACACGCAACAAGGCAAGGTGGAATTCCGTGACCCCATATCCACGGATGAAGTCAAGGAGCATGCGGGCGAAACCGTGGTGTACCGGGTGCGCACAAGAGTCTCCGACAAAAAAACGTCGGCGGATTCCAAAGATGTCTCCCTGCGCTTGTACGCCGTGCCGGCGCGGATCGAGTCTTTTGATGCGCGCGTGACGCAAAGCGGAATCCAGTTGAAATGGGCGGCACCGGACAAGACATTCGGGGGCGAGCCGCTGGGTCAGATTCAGGAGTTCCATGTCTATCGTGGTGAGCTGGATGCGGCAAGCGCCGCGGCGACCGCGAAGGATTTGGGGCAAGCCGTGTGGAAGTCGCGGCCGCTGCAACTTGCGGCAACCACGGCACAGGAATTTCTGGATACGGGATTCGACTACGGCAAAACCTACGCCTATCTGGTGAGGAGCGTTGTAGTTGCTGATGGAGTCCAGCGGGAATCGGGGGACTCGCAAGCCGCGGTGATAACGCCACGGGACATTTTCCCTCCGGCAGCACCGCAGGGAATTGTTGCCGCTGTAATTCCAGGAAGCTCGGCGGGCTCATTGGTTGTTGATCTGTCCTGGTCCATCAATATGGAAACGGATTTGGCCGGTTACCGGCTGTACCGGAGTGAACAAGAAGGCACGCAGGGCCAACTTCTCTCGGCTGATCTCTTGCCCACACCTGCTTATCGTGATAACAGTGTTTCGTCCGGGAAACGCTACTGGTACACGGTAACCGCTGTGGACCGCGCGGGGAATGAAAGTGCTGCGAGCGCCGCGATGGCCGTGGATGTGGCACAACCTTCGCCGTAGTCCCGGATTCGAAACAAGAGAGAGTATTTGGTAGGGGAGTCCAGCACCCATGCCAGAGTCCGTTCATCTACCTGGCTATCGTTGGCTGATGTTCCTGAGAAATGTGCCGGTGCGCGTGGGGATATACACGGGAATCTGCTTATCCCTTGTTTTTTCAATATGGCTGGTGCTGGCCAATCGGGCGCCGCTTCTGGAGCGGCTGGCCTTGGGGCGAAATATCGCTGCAGTGGTTTTCCTGGTGTTATTCGCGAGCCTTCCCGTCCTAAGGTTTTACCGGAACCCCGGAGATCTGCTGGTGTCAGGCCTGCTGGCGTGGACGCTGTTGAGCATCACCTATCGCTTGCTGTGCATGGTGTTTGGTTTGCTGAACGAGAGGTATAGCGCATTCCACGTATTCGTGCTGGGGGCAGTAGTCTACCTGATCTGCGCGACACTTTCGTGGATTGGCATGATTATCTGGAAAGTACGATCTGCCGATATTTCCCATCTCCATCACTGAACGGGCCTGCCGCGCATGAAATTCTGCCGCTTCCTGCCTGAAACCAAGCCGCAAGAGAATGCCGAGGCTACTTATGGCTTGCTTGTGGCGGGTGTTGGCGTGTTGCGCAATCCGGTGCATCCTCCGCGCGCATAACTTCGCAGAATCGCGCGCCTTTCTGTAAAATAAAGGGTCGTGGGGAACAAGCAGGTCTTGCATACTCCAGGGTGCGTTGCTGCAAGGCGTGCCTTCCTGTTCGACTTCAGTCCCGAATTCTTCATGTGCAAGGGGTAGAGCGTTGAAAGAGCTGCTCGCCGATTGGAAACTGCTGCTCGCGCTGGTGGGCGGGTGCATGGCGGCCATTCTGTTGATTGTGTATGCGTTCGTGCATCCCGCTGTGAATCCGGAGGCGGAGGAACGGAAGCGGCGGCTGCACTTGAACCTCATCGGGAGAATCGCCGAGGGCCAGGTGGTGGAGCTCGCGGAACACCCGGCGCCGGTCGTGGAAGCGCGGCGGGGACTGCTGGGTTCGCGGCCACACCCGCTGGCGGACAATGGACCACGCCATCTGGTGTCCTATAGCTACTCGATTTCGGGCGTGACGTATCAGACGGCGCAGGACATTACCGGGCTGGAAAGCCAGGTGTGCTTCGAGCGGCTGGCCGCGGGCCAGCCGGCCAGCGTGAAGTATGACCCAGCAAATCCCAGCGATTCGATCCTGGTTGCGGACGATTGGTCCGGCTTGCGCTGAACGGCCCGCCTTCCGGCGCTTTTTACCTAACCCAATTCAACCTGAATACCGAAGTTGCAGAGGGATTCATCGCACAAAAAACGTGCGATGGAAAACCGTGCCTCCGCTCCGGGACGGCCCAAACCGCCGTCCCTCCGGTCGGAATGACAAATTTTGGGCGGTGGATGGTTTGGGAGAAGTGAACTTCGGCGAAGTTGGGTGTCCACGGGACAATCGTTTGAAATAGAACGAGATGCGCCCGCCTGCCATTGGTCAACTTCGGATTCCAGACTCAACAGATTATGTAAGCACTAAACAACGGGTAAGCTGCCGTGTGGCGCGTTCAGATTTTCGGGCGAATGCGCTATGCTTTGGCTGCCATACTGCCGGACCCGGCCGGCGTTTATGAAACAGGTTCTCGCCTCCATTCTGACGACATTGATGATCGTGGCCATGACGCTGAGCGCCATGGTGATCCTGGAGCGCGCCACGATCTACGTGACGTCGATCGCCTCGCCCTTACCGCGAGCGGGCGCAATTGCCGCGGAAATCCTGCTGGGAGTGGTTCTTCTTCTGGGTACCGTGTGGCTTGCCACTCATCTGGCCGTGCTGATCTTCGCTCCAAAGCAGAATCCGCCCGAGGGAGGAACGCTTGGCTGAGAAAAACAATGTGACCTGGGAATCATCCGTGAACGCGGAGCGCCTGGAGCAGCTTCGCAAGATGTCCGCGGAGGCGGAAGCGGGCGGCGGCGCGGAACGCCGCGAGCGCGAACACAAAGCGGGCAAACTCTCGGCGCGGGAGCGCATTCATCTTTTGCTGGATGAAGGCACGTTTGAAGAGCTGGACAAGTTTGTGCGCCACCGCTGCGTCGATTTTGGCTCGGCGGAAACGCGCCCCATGGGCGACGGATTTGTGACCGGATTTGGCCGCATCGACGGGCGGTTGGTGTACGTCTTCGCGCAGGATTTCACGGTGTTTGGCGGTTCGCTTTCCGAAACCAACGCGCAGAAAATCTGCAAGATCATGGACCTGGCCATGCGCAACGGCGCGCCGGTCATCGGCTTGAACGATTCCGGCGGCGCGCGCATCCAGGAGGGCGTGGCATCGCTGGCGGGATATGCGGACATTTTCCTGCGCAATACGCTCGCCAGCGGCGTAATACCGCAACTCAGCGCGGTGATGGGTCCGTGCGCGGGTGGCGCCGTGTATTCGCCGGCGATCACCGACTTCATTTTCATGACGCGCGACACTTCTTATATGTTCGTCACGGGTCCGGACGTGATCAAGAACGTGACGCACGAAGAAGTCACGAAACATGAGCTGGGCGGCGCGATGACTCACAATGCGACCAGCGGCGTGGCTCATTTTGTCGCGCGGGACGATGCCGATTGCTGCGCCATGCTGCGGGAGTTGATGGGCTTTCTTCCTTCCAACAATTTGGAGGATCCGCCGCGCCGCAACACCGCCGACCCATGGGACCGCCGCGAAGAGTTGCTGAATTCGATTGTTCCGGAAGACCCGCTGAAGCCTTATGACATCAAGGATGTCATCCATGCGGTGGTGGACCATCATTACTTCTTCGAGGTACATGAGCACTTCGCGAAGAACATCGTAGTGGGCTTTGCGCGGCTGGATGGGCGGCCGGTTGGGGTGGTTGCGAATCAGCCGGCGTTTCTTGCCGGCACTCTGGACATCAATGCTTCGGTGAAGGGCGCGCGTTTTGTGCGCTTTTGCGACGCGTTCAATATTCCGCTGATTACCTTCGAGGATGTTCCCGGTTTCCTTCCCGGCACGCAGCAGGAATTCGGGGGTATTATCAAGCACGGCGCGAAGCTTCTGTTTGCCTTTGCGGAGGCGACGGTACCGAAAATTACGGTTATCGCGCGCAAGGCTTACGGCGGCGCTTACTGCGTCATGGCGTCCAAGCACATCCGCACGGATGCGAACTTTGCGTGGCCCAGCGCGGAAATTGCGGTGATGGGACCGGAAGGCGCGGTGGATATCGTCTACAAACGGGAACTGAATAATGCTCCCGAGGCGGAGCGCAGCAAACTTCGCCGGGAAAAGATCGCGGAATTCCGCAACCGCTTTGCCAATCCGTTCGTTGCGGCGGAGCGCGGCTATCTGGACGGCGTGATCGAACCGGCGGAGACTCGTCCCCGCATTATCACGGCGCTGCGGTCCCTGGAAAACAAGCGCGATACCAATCCCCAAAAGAAGCACTCCAACATTCCGCTGTAGCTCCTGAATCCTATATTTGTTGGGGACTGCTCACGGTTTACTACTGTAAGGAAGGACTAGTCCGGGCAAGAGTATCGCCAGAGATGCCCTCACAAATTAACGACGATGGGTTCTCGCCTGGCCTCGCGAGTGCGTCCTCTGGCAGCTAGCTCAGGGTTGGCCTCGATGACCATGGCCAAGGCCTCTTTCAGGTTGATGCGCGCCTCGGCAAGCGTGCGCCCCTGTGTGTTTACACCGGGGATTTCTTCCACGTAAGCTACATACCACTTGCCACGCTTCTCGATCACCGAAGTGAATTGATGCTTCATGGAGTAATTCTACCAGACTCAACAAACTCTTGAAAAATGTATAATACAACGTCAAGGGTAAAAGAATAGCCGATGAAGCGCCGCGAACTAATCCGGCACCTAACCGAACATGGCTGCAAGTTACTTAGGGACGGTGGAAAGCATTCAATCTACTTTAATCCTTCTACAGGCGTCACTTCGAGCATGCCCCCGCCACACTGAAATCAATGATTTCCTTGCCCGGAAGATTTGCCGCGATCTCGGAATTCCATCGCCTCAATAATATTCAGGTTCACTTCAACAGAAATTCCTGCAGGAACTCAGCTTCGTCATAAATCGGCGTAGTACCGCTTCTCGTGCACCGCCAACGATACGACACGCAAGCCTTAGCTAATCGTTGGCTGCCACGGCCTGCATGCTACACTCGCGCCAGTTGCAGAAGCCCCTATGTTCAAGAAAATTCTCATCGCCAATCGCGGGGAAATTGCCGTGCGCATTCTGCGCGCGTGCCGCGAACTGGGCATAAAGAACGTCGCCGTATTCAGCGAAGTGGATCGCACGGCGCCGCATGTGCGTCTTGCCGACGAGGCTTATTGCATCGGACCGGCCGCTTCGCGAGAGAGTTACCTGCGGATCGATAAGCTGATGGACGTAGCGCGCCGAACGGGTTGCGATGCCCTGCACCCGGGCTATGGTTTCCTGGCGGAGAATCCCGCGTTGCCCCGCGCGTGCAGCGATGCGGGGATGACGTTCATCGGACCGTCCGCGGAAGCGATGGAAATGATGGGCGCGAAGACTTCGGGGAAGCAACTGGCGCGCCGCAGCGAAGTGCCCACCGTGCCCGGCACGGACGAAGCCGTCGAAAACCCGGAAGAAGCGCAAGCGCTGGCGCGCAGCATGGGCTATCCCATATTGCTGAAGGCGATTGCGGGAGGCGGCGGAAAAGGAATGCGCGTGGTGCCGAATGACGCCGCATTTGTCTCGGCCTGGCGCGATGCGGCCTCCGAGGCGCTCAATGCGTTCAGCGACCCGCGCTTATTTCTTGAGAAATATTTGATCGGGCCGCGCCACATCGAGGTTCAGATTTTCGCCGATGCGCACGGGCGCGTGGTGTCGCTGGGAGAGCGCGAGTGTTCCATCCAGCGGCGTCATCAGAAAGTGGTCGAGGAAGCGCCTTCGCCGGTAGTTACGCCGGAATTGCGCAAGAAGATGGGAGACGCGGCGGTGCGGCTAGCCCGCGCGGGCGGCTATATCAACGCCGGTACGGTGGAATTTCTGGTGGACGCCAACCTGAATTTCTATTTTCTGGAAGTGAATGCGCGCTTGCAGGTGGAGCATCCGGTTACGGAACAAGTCACGGGCCTGGACCTGGTCAAGCTGCAGATCGCGATTGCCGCGGGCCACCGTTTGCCTTTTGCGTGGGAGGCGATCACGCCGCGGGGCAACGCCATGGAAGTTCGCTTGTACGCGGAAGATCCCGACAACAACTTTTTCCCGTCCCCGGGAAAGATATTGTCGCGGCATGCGCCGACGGGTCCCGGTATTCGCCTGGATGAGGGCGTTTATGAAGGCTATACAGTGCCGCTGGAATACGATCCGCTGTTGAGCAAACTGATCGCCTGGGGCAACAGCCGGGAAGAGACCATTGCACGGCTGCGACGCGCGCTCGACGAGTACACCATCACCGGGATCCGCACGAACGTCAGCCTGTTCCGGCGGATCCTGGCGGAGCCGGAGTTTCTGCGCGGCGAATTTCACACGAGATGGCTGGACGAATTGCTCGCGCGGCCCAGCCCACCGGCAACACCTCCCCGCCCGGGAACCGAGGATGCTTCAGCGATCGCGGCAGCGCTTTGGCACACCGCCAGAGCAAACAGCGCCGTGGGCGTCAACCGGACTACTTCCGACGAACCTTCACGCTGGAAATCGGAAGGGCGCCGCCAGCAATTGGACCGCACGCCATGAAACTGGAAGTCCATCTCGAGGGTATATCGGGATCGAAGACGCGCGTAGTGGAATTGCAGCGCGAGGGCGAGCGGCTCCAAATCAGTCTCGACGGTCAGCCCGTGGACGCCGACGCCATCGAAATCGCCCCCAACACGATTTCCGTGATTCTGGATGGGCAATCCTTCGTCATCCATGCGACTCCTTCGCTGGATGGCAAACTCAAATTGCAGTGTGGCCCGCACGAGTTTTCCGCGGAGATCCTCGATCCGCGTGTCTGGAGAGGGCGAAAGCAAGGGGCGCTGGAAGCCGAAGGGCGGCAGCAAATTGTTGCGCCCATGCCCGGGAAAGTAATCCGGGTGCTGGTGACCGCTGGAGACACCGTAGAAGCCGGGCAGGGGCTCGTGGTCGTCGAAGCGATGAAGATGCAGAACGAGATCAAGTCGCCGAAGAGCGGGAAAGTAGAACGCTTGCTGGTGAAAGAAGGGCAAAACGTGAATGCGGGCGATGTTCTCGCCTGGGTCGAATGATGGAGCCCATTCCGAGGATACGGAAAACCGGGTGTTTTTTCTTCTCTAATTAAACTGGAATCCGAAGTCGAAGAGAGATTCCTCCGCTCCGGGACGGCCAAAAGCGCCGTCCCTCCGGTCGGAATGGCAAATTTGGAGTAGTAGCTGACGTGTAAAGACTCAGCTTCGGCGAAGTTGCATCCGCAGGCGAGAATCGGTTGAAAGACTAGAGGATGAATTCGCCTGTGATGGGTCAACTCCGGGTTTCAAGCTTAAAACGTGCCTTGTGCAGAGGTGGAACTTAGTGTGTTATTGCGCGGGCGTGGCGGGAGCCGCGGGAGCAGGAGCCGTGGATTTCGCGGCGTCGGGCAGCTTGCCAGCGGCTTCGACGACTTGCTGGGCAAGGTAATTCGTGACATGGGCTTCGTCCCGGCCCACCGCGAGATAAGCCGAGCGCAGCAACTGCTCCTTGCGATTGCGCAGGGTGTCGCGGATGGTCTGCTGAACTTGCGGGTCATTGACGCCGCGCAGCCCCGCAGCCTCGCGTGCGACCAGTTTGAGAATGCGGGTGCTGTCCTTCAAGACGATCGGCTGGCTGACCTGCCCGGGTTTCAACGCGAGCACGGTCCTCTTCAACACGGGGTCCGACTGATTCAGCGCCGATTCCGGAATGTAGCCCAGGTCGCCGCCGGTTGCCGCGGTGTTCATATCCTCGGAATAATCCATGGCCAGTTGGGCAAAATCCGCGCCGCTATCCAGTTTGTCCATCAGCATTTTGGCCTTGCGTGCCGCTTCCGCCTCAGTGGTGGCGTCGTCGTTCTTACGATTGCGGATCTGTGCATCCTTGTGGGGCGTGATGACAATTTGCGAGATGCGGTATTGGGGTTCGGCGACATTGAACTGGTTGCGGTTGGCGTTGTAGAAGTCCTGCACGTCTTGATCGGTGATGGTGACCTTGGCGGCCACTTCACGGTTCAGGAGTTTCTGGATGGATAGCTGACGGCGGAGATCGCGCTTCAGGTCGTCCACGCCCATGCCACGCTGTTTCAATTGCCGCTGGAACTCTTCTTCGGTGAAGGGGCTTTTCAACTCGGTGAACTTGTCCTCGACTTCACCGTCACTCGCTTCGAGGTTGAGTTTCTTGGCGCGCTCGAGGAGAATCTCGTTGTTGATGAGTTGATCGAGGACGTTCAGCTTTAGCGAGAGCGCTTCTTCCTGCGAAGGTTCCTGAGCTTCCGGATTGATTTGGGAACGGTAGTATTTCTCGACCTCGTCGCGCTTGATCTCGGTGCCATTCACGACCGCCCAAACGTCCGCGGCGTGGTGTTCCGGGGCGTGACAACCGGCGAGGACACCGAGAAGCATGCCCGCCAGGGGCAACAACGCACCAGCGTGGCGGAGTCCACGGTCCTTGCGTTGGCTGATTGGGTAAGTCGGAGGAAAGCTCAAGATATTTGCTCAGGCTGCTTTTTTCACACGGCCCAAACGGATGCAGCCGGTGCACACGCGCACCTGCTTGCAAACTCCGTCCACCACCGCGCGTACCCGCTTCAAGTTCGGGTTCCAGCGGCGACGCCTGGTGTTATTGGCGTGGCTAACCACGTTTCCAAAGTGCGGCCCCTTGCCGCAGATCGCACACTTCAATGCCATGACTTCTCACTTCCTGCTCTTCAATGGATAGAAAACACAACGGTTAATGATAGCAGATAAGCCGGGAAACACAAAACCGGCAGTTCGGCATTTCCAGCGTGAATTATCGGGACAAGCAGCAATCTCTGAGCCGGGCTCCAGGTCATGCACTTCAGCGAATTTGAAGGGTCGGAAACGTTTTGAACGGGTGTTTCCCGGCCCCTTTCCGGGTCCTTTGCTATACTGGGACAGTCCCGACAGGATACGCTACACCGTGAATTCGCTCCGAATCTCTATCGTTCAATATCTGAATACAGCCCCGCTCGTGCGCGGCTTCACGCACGGAACTTTGCGGGGGAAATACCAGCTTTCGTTCACCGTTCCCTCGCAATGCGCGGATGCTCTCCGGATGAACGCGGCGGACATCGCCATCATCCCGGCGATCGAATACCCGCGGATACAAAACCTGGTCGTTCTTCCAGGATTGTCAATCGCTTCGAAGCGCGCGGTCCGCAGCCTGCTGCTGGTTTCCACGAAGCCGGTGCGGGAAGTCAGCCGCATCGCCCTGGACCGCAGTTCCCGAAGCACGCAGGCCCTGGTGCGCATCCTGTGCCAGAAATGGTGGGGTATAGCGCCTGAATTGATTGAAGCGGAACCCGATCTGCCTGCGATGTTGCAAAAATCGCATGCGGCGCTTTTGATTGGCGACCCTGCGCTGCGCCTGGCGCTCAATGTCGAACAGTATACGGAACGCGATCGCGCTGGAGTGCTGCGATGTTCCGGCAAGTCCGTTGGCTTTCCAGGAATCCCGACGCTGTATTTGTACGACATGGTCGAGGAATGGCGCGCCCTGAGCGGGCTGCCGGCAGTCCTGGCGGTCTGGGCGGCGCGGCCAGAGGTGGCCACGCCAGAAGTGGTCCGCGACTTTCAGGAGTCGCTGGCGCAGGGATTGCTCCAACTCGATGAGATCAGCGCCGAAGCATCGAAAGAGATGGGGCTGCCCGTGTCGGATTTGCGTCGCTATCTGACCGAAAATATCGACTACGGGCTGGATGAAGAAAACCTGCAGGGACTGCGCCTCTTTTTCAGTCTCGCTGCGGAGCTCGGCTTGATTCCGGGCGCGCCGGAAATTGTGATGGCCCGGGCAGCCAGAGCCTCGGAACGTGACTCTGAGCTTGCGTGCGAGCGGCGGCGTTGATCCTGGCACAAGGGGAACTCTGACGTGGCCATCAGCAAACACGAAGCGCTGGAACTACTCGAGTCCGATGACCTGGTGGGCATCGGCATGGCCGCGCATCAATTGCGCCTGAAGAAAAACGACCCGCGTGTGGCCACTTACCAGATCGATCGCAACATCAATTACACGAATTTCTGCACGGAATACTGCTCTTTTTGCGCGTTCTATCGCCCTCTCGGCGCGAAGGACGGCTATATCCTTTCGTTTGAAAGCATCTACCAGAAGATCGACGAGATGCTCGAACTCGGCGGCACCGGGATCCTTTTGCAGGGGGGGCTGCATCCGGACCTGCAAATCGGTTACTACGAGAATCTGCTGCGTTCGTTGAAGTCGCGTTATCCGCAAGTGCATCTGCATTGCTTTTCGGCGCCAGAGATACTATGCATCGCGGAAGTCAGCGAACTCAGCTTGCGCGACACCATCCAGCGGCTGAAGGATGCCGGGCTGGATTCCATCCCCGGCGGTGGCGCGGAAATTCTGGACGACGAAATTCGCGGCAAGATCGCGCGTTTGAAATGTACCAGCGACGAATGGGAGCAGGTACACCGCATCGCCCACGCGCTCGGACTGCGCACCACGGCCACGATGATGTTTGGCTGCGGCGAGGAACTGCGCCACCGCGTCAATCATCTGGACCGTATTCGGCGCATCCAGGAGGACACCGGGGGCTTCACGGCATTTATTCCGTGGATGTTCGCGGCGGAGAATACGGCGCTTGGCAAAAAGGTGCAGGAAACCACGGCGGTGGATTACCTGAAGACGCTCGCGGTGAGCCGGCTGTATCTCGACAATGTGGAACACATCCAGTCAAGCTGGCTGACGCCGGGGATCAAGGTTTGCCAGATTGGATTGCAATTTGGGGCCGACGACGTGGGCAGCATTCTGATTGAGGAAAATGTGGTTTTTGCAGCGGGCGTGAAACGCCGCACCAACGAAGCCGAATTGCAGCGCATCATCACGGATGCCGGCTTTGTTCCCGCCCAGAGAGACACGCTTTACCGCACGCGTACGCTGAAGCCATTGCCCGAACTTCAAGCCACTGCATGAAATAGTTGGTAGTGGGCTGGTTCCGATCATCGTATTCATAGGGAGTTGGCTGCTTGACTCTACGATATTGGAATTTGGTGGGGTAACCTCATTCCGGTAACATGCTGCTGATACCTCAACCGACATCGGAGAATCCACAATGAAAACACTTATGTGCGTGATGTTCGGTTGTGCTGTTGTCTTGGCTGATCCTGCTATCTGTGGAGGGCAGCGTGTCCCCAATCCTGTTGAGGTAACTCTCTGTGACCTATACCAGCATCCCGAACAATATACGGACAAGATGGTCAAGGTCCGAGGAACGGTTGCAGGCAACGATTTATGGATTGACGCTTTTACGGAAAAAGCATGTCCAACGCACATGCGGCTCATCGTGGTCTTTCCGGACCAGGTAAACCCCGCACCCAGTTTCGACCTCGTTCGAGACAAATCTTTCAAGGAGTTGGAGGACGCCTTATATCAGCCCCGACCAATCCACATTGATGCGACATTTGAAGGCCGATTTGATGCGGCGTTTTACTGGCGTGACCAAAAGCGAATCGCTGTCGGGCGGAGTCAGGTGAAAGGCTACGGAAAGAAGCATGATTACGATGGCCAGATAGTGCTGCACCAAGTTTCCGCTGTAGTTGTAAAGTCTCTCCCGCGGAAGTGATTTCATGCCCCTAGGAAAGCGGGATTTTGCGATGGGCGGTCCCCGCAACGAAAACAATGAGGCGAACTCCTGTCAAGTCGCCTCGTCGAGAACTTATCCACGACCAAATAGTTGAAGTTCTAGACTGCTGGCGTTCGGCCAACATCCACAAGGGTAGCTCGCCTACTTCCGCAGGCGCAGCATGATTTCCACGTGCGCGCCGTCGGGCAGGTCGAGCGGCTCTTGAGGCTGCAGGACTCCATCCTTGTAGCGGGCGAAGCAGCGGATCGTGGCAGGCTTGGGCGACGCATTTTCAGTGGTTTTCGCAGCGCCGCCAGCGGACTTTGACGTTTCGTCCAGCGCCTGATTCGCCAGGGCGTCGGCTTCGCGATTTTGCTCGCGGTAAACGTGATCAATGCGAAAGGATTCCAGGGCTTGCGCCATCTTCCGCGCGCGTTCAAACAGAGGCCGCAGGTCGCCGCTCTTCACTTTGTACTGGCCGCGCATTTGCTTTACCAGGAGTTCGGAGTCGCTTTCGATGCGGAGCGCGCGAATCCCGTGTGTTTGCGCGTAGTCCAGCGCCGCAATCAAGCCGTAATATTCCGCGACATTGTTGGTGTTCTGGCCGATGTACTTCTTCAAGCGCACCACGACTTCTCCCCTCGCGTCCCGCACAACTACGCCGTAGGCTGCCGGGCCGGGATTTCCCCGGGAGCCGCCGTCAATGTTTGCCTTAAAGGCAGCCGTGGGTTTGCGCACCGGCCCATGATCGCCGAACAAGCCGGCGCCTTTTGGGAGTGTGGGGCGCTTGCTCATTCGGAGTGAGTCTTTTCGTTAACGGGCGCAGCAGTCGCATCCGCAGCCGGCGCCGCGTGGGGAATGGGTTCCAACGTGTAGAGTATGCACCCACAGGTTTCGCAACGGAAAACCTCTTCGTTGGTCTCCGTTCGAAGAACCTGAACGGTATGCGGCAGCACGCGCATCCCGCAGCCGCGGCACTGGTCGTCACGGACCTCCGCCATCACCGCACCCGGGTGCTTGCGAGAGATACGGGTATATAGCTCCAACAAGTCTTCCGGCACCTTTGCGGCGAGTTGCACGCGCTCCGCGGTGGCCGTCTCTAGCTTCTTTTTCTTTTCGTTGTATTGCACTTCGATCTGCTTTTTTTCGGCGGCAATGGCGGTTTCCGATTCCTTCAAATCCGCTTCCGCGTGTTTCACCCGGTGCTCGACTTCTTCGACAGCCATCATCTGTTCCAGCACCAGGTCTTCGAGTTTTGCCGCCTCGCGCTCCGCAGCCGCGATTTCGTGTTGCAGGGCCTTGTACGCTTCATTCGTTTTGACGGAACTGCTCTGGCCGCGATATTTCTTAGCGCGCTCTTTCCACTGCTCTACATCCAGCTCGAGTTTTTTTCGCTGCGTCTGGGCGTGTGTGTGAGCTTCCTTGGCCGAGGCTACGGCAGACTTCGCGCCGGTCAGCTTGGCATCCGCTTCGCGAAAGCGCTTGGGCAGGCTGTCGAATTCCGCGCGAAGCGCAGCGATCCGCTGGTCAAGCTGCTGGAGGTCCACCAGATGAGGGATTGCGGGATGCATGCCGAGAGATTCTAACACACGGACAAGGCACTCCCCGCCAACGCCTTGGCGGCGGAAGGGGGAGTGGTTGTGAACGGTTATTGTCCCGAGTCAGAAATGGCATGCGCATGTCACGTCACGGTCCATGCCATTCCGAGGGTCCCGCGCTGTGCGGGTCCCGAGGAATCTGCTTCTGTTTTCAATGCGGCAGAAAAAGTAGATTCCTCGCTTCGCTCGGAATGACATGTTTCTTTATTCAATGAATTTGCAACTCAGGACACTGGAGGCTCGAGCACGGGGTCGCGGGAACCTCGCCGCGCGAAAGGCTCCCAGGCAGAGTCTTCAGGAGGCTTTCAGGTCGCGGTGAATCATCGCCGCATCCAGGAAGTAGCCGATTCCGACAGCCAATGGCAGGATGCCGACAGCCGCCGCAGCCAGAGTCTGTGGCTCGCCTACAACGCGGGCAATGACCGCAAACATGGTCATGAATCCCAAGCCGCCGGAAACCAGCAAAATCCCGGCACGCCGCGACTTGGCATATTGGGAAAGCTCCGGCTCCATGGGAATCGTCGCACCGCGAGCCAGCGCCGCCAAGCGCTCTTCGGTCCGCAGTTTGCGGACCCGGTAAAATGTGTAGAACAACGCCACGGGTATACCGCAGGTCAAAACCACCGCTACGAGGCCAATCAGTCCGCCATCCATAGTCCGCTCCTTCTCGCAACCGCCTTCGTTCTCCGCGTGCTGCGCTTTCATCTGAAGTTACGCATGGGCGGGGGGAATTGTTCCCGCGAAAAAGGGCAGGGTTGGGGAGAGATAAAACCAGAGCCTACTGAATTTCCCGGATTTCCATCGTGGAGTCGATCGCCAGGGTAGGGTAGCGGATGGCCACGCCCGCGGGAGGAGGAGCCGCGTGGCGCGCGACAACGCGGAAATCCGACCCGGAGCACTCCACTTCATAGGTGTAGCCGTCGCGTTCCCGGCGGGCCATGTTCATCGTGCCTGCGGTAGCCATTTCGTCCAGCGAGGCACACCGGCTGTTCAGGGCGATGTTCCCACGCTCAGCCTGCGCGATGGACAGCAGGTCGCTGCGCACACCCGTCAGGCTGATGGCCTGGGTGGGCGCGGTGCCGGCATCGCTGCCAGGCATCTGCTTTAGATAGAGATAGTAGATCCCGATGGCCAAGGCGGCGGTAACAAGGAGTCCAGCTAGGGATTTCATAGCTCCATTGTTTCGCCGCGTTCCACGCGGTTCAAGCATTTCTGTGTCCCGGCGTGCAATTGGTAACACCCCCAGGAGATTTCGGCCGGGGCATACCCCTCCCTGTGCTACGCTCAAATTGACGCCGCCCCTCTCCCGGTGCATTCTCCCCTCCGGATAAAACCATGTCCGTTCTTACTCAGCCAGCCGAACCTCATTCGATCGAGAAACTCCGCGAACAGGAACTTGAGGAAGCGCGCGCCATCCAGGGTGTCATGCTGCCTGGGCAGCCTTTACGCACTGATTGCGTGACGATTTCCCATGAGTTCCAGCCTGCCGCGGAGGTAGGAGGCGATTTTCTGGACTACTTCCTCCTTCCCGACGGGGTAATCGGCCTGTACCTGGGCGACGTATCCGGGAAAGGCCTTCCGGCGGCGCTCTATGCCGCGCTGGCGGTTGGCACGCTGCGCGGCGTGCATAAGACCGGGCAGCCCCCCGCCCGGGTCCTCTCCGTCCTGAACGAGAGGCTGCTCCTCCGGGGCATCCCGGGACGTCACAGTGCCATCCAGTACGCCATTTTTGACCCGCTTCGCGCGCAGGTGCGCATCGTGAGCGCTGGCATGCCCGGCCCGCTGCTCATCCGGGGTGAAGAATGCCGCGTACTGCAACTCGCGGGGATCCCGCCAGGCTTATTCAGCGGGGTAATCTACGACGAATTTACGCTGGACCTCGAGCCGGGCGATTCCATACTGTTTTGTACCGATGGACTGACCGATGCGCGGAATGTCCACGGGCAGGAATTTGAACTGGAGGGACTCAGGGAGGTCTGCCGCACACATGCGGGCGAAGCCCCGATTGAATTGCTGAACCACGTCTTCTCGGCGATCCAGGAATTCTCCAAGCACTGCCGCCAGTGGGATGATATGACCGCTGCGGTGCTCCATTACGCTCCCTCCCCGGCAGGGGAAGGCGCACGCCCTGTTGCTCGATGAGCAAGCGCGTCACTCTTTTCATTTGACCCTTACAGGCTTCTCCGGTAACAACGTTTGATAACTTTCGCTCGACCTTTGAGGAGTCCTTAGATGAAGACAAAATCCCCGTTCCTCGTGGCCTTGATTTGTCTGATGTCATACGCAATTGCCATCCCTGGTGAACTTTGGGCAACTCCGGCGCCCGCCGACCAACGGGCTGGCGAGATTTCCCGGGTGATCCCGGCGGTCAGCATTGCGCGTGGTTCCAAATCCATCACCGCGTCGGCCAAGACCGTCGTGGACTGGCAGGATGTGGTCAGTACACAGGCCAATGCGCGCGCCAGGGTCTCTCTGGATGGCGGTTCGGTGCTGAATGTGGGCTCGGATTCCTCGGTGCACATCGTCCAGAACGACGCGGGGGCGCAGCAAACCGACCTGGAATTGAGTTTTGGGAAGATGCGCTCAGAGGCGCAGAAGATTTCCCAGCCGAACGGCAAGTTTGAAGTGCATACACCCGCAGGCGTGGCCGGCGTGGTGGGCACCGATTTCTACGCGGCCTACGAAAACAACGTGATGACGGTGATCGTTTTTGATGGTTTGGTGCGGGTTTGCAATCTGGCAGGCGTGTGCGTGGTCGTCAAGGCCGGGGAGACGACCACCGTGCGCAACGGCGATTCTTCGGGGCCGGCGGCCCCGGCGCAAGCCTTGCTGGGCATGGTCACGGAGGCCGTCAATAGCACGAATCTGGGAGATGGCCCCGGTGGGGAACCCATTCACCACATCGCAAAGGGGACGGCCATTGCCATCGGGATTCTCACGCTCGTCCCGATCGTCGTGATTCCCGTGGTGGTAACTCGCGGCACGAGTGCTGCCCCCGCAGCCACCTGCAATCCAAATGTGAAGGCATGCCCGTAATTCAGATTTCGGCGGGCAGCGGCCCAGTTTCCATTCAATCCGCAAGGCGTCGCCAGCGGAATCCTCGCTCTCGCTCAGCTCAACGACCAGCCAAACAGTGTGAGTGTAAGAAACAAGGTGAGCGCACCCAGGCTTACAAGGACGAGGACTTTCCCTTTGCCCAGCAGGCAGTCGCGGGTCTCGGCCTTGACACAAAGAACTACTGCCACGATGAGCACGCCGCCCCAGGAAATGGCACTTGGCAAGCCGGGGTACTGCGAGAGCGCGGCAAGCGTCTTGTCCGACGGCTGATTGGCGGGGATCCACCAGGGAAGGATGGGCGCAAAACCTGCGGCAAGCACAAACGCGAGAATCTTGCGGCTGACCCATCCCTTTATCTTGGTTACGGGTTTGGCCTTGCGAACCTTGCGCCAGACAAAGAATTCCCAAAGCAGCAGGGCGGCGGCCAGCGGCATCCACCCGTACGACGAGCTCTCGCGGTCCGCCCATAGCCAGCCGCGAAAAAAAAGAACCGACGGGTGAATGACAGACAATTTTGGCAGCAGAAACAGGCTGGCGACAGAATTGCCGATCGTCGCCAGGAGAAGTACGGCCAGACTCATCAGTTGAATCCACTCGTGCAACGGCGCTCGGCCACAGCGAGTGCATACGGGCCGCTCGGGAAAAATCTTCAATCCGCAATGCTCGCAATACACGGCGACCTCGCTTCATTCCCCAATGACGACACCCCGCAAGCCCATAAAGCCTATTCCAAAGCAACAGCGCAGCCTACTGGTCCGAAGTGCAGGAGGTTGCAAGCGAAAGGACAATGGACAATGGGAGGGGTACGAATGGCGGGGAGTTACGGCATGCAAGGGAGATTAAGGCGTCTCCCAATCGAAGGCATAGATCTCCTGGATGCTGGCGTCGCGGACCAGCAGCGGAGTTGCGTCCGGGGCGAGACCGCTCCAGTTTCCGAAGGCTCCTCCGGCTGCCTGAAACCCTTTCAGGCTGAAGAGGCGCTCCAGTTTGCGGTCGCTGATTTGCACCCGGAAGTAGGCTTCCTGGTTGTCGAGAATCCCGTCAAAATACAAATAACGCGCGTCGCGGGACCAAGTCGGATAAGCTACGAAGATATTGGCGAGCTCCGCCCATTCTTGAGTGGTGAAATCGAAAAGCATGAGCTTTAGAGAATCCAGCGTAATAGCCGCAATGTAGCGTCCGTCGGGGGACCAGCGGGGAGAGAACAGGCCATCGGAACCTGGCAACTTGGTGGCGTTTCGCGTTTTCAGATCGAGGACGAAGACTGCTGACCCCTGATTGTTCAGTGAATTCTCTCCGAACACCAGCGATTTGCCGTCCGGCGACCAGTTGGGGTCCGCCGAGTTGGTGCCACTTCGATAGATCAATTCGGGAGAGCCTCCCTCGACGGGAACTGCATAGATTTGCCAGGGCTCGCCGGGAGGATGACCAAAGAAGGCGAGCTGCTTGCCATCCGGAGACCAGCGAGGCAGGTAGGCCAGCATCGGCGGGAAAACAAGTTGCAGCTTTTGGGTTCCGTCAACTTTGCTTCGCCACATGGTGCCATCCGAGCCATCGTTGTAGGCGACCCACTCGCCATCCCGAGAGAAGTCGAGCCCCATGGCCGAAATCCCCGAAAGGTAAGGCGTGAATTGTCCTGATTTGGCGTCGTAGCGCACCAATTCCCCCCGGGGCTGCCAGCCTTGGGCGAAGAGTTTCTTGCCATCGCGGCTTGGGACGGGATTGCCCACATTCATTGGCCCAGTGGTCAACTGAACCGGCTCCCGGGGAGTTGAGCGGAAAAGGCCACTACGTTCGTTCAGGGCCCAGAGGTTGGCCGTCCCGTCGCGCACAGCCTGGAAGACGAAATACCTTCCGTCGCGTGTCCACTTGCCACAGCATTCGTTGGGTGTGCTGTTCCAGCCCGGAAGCAGGGGACGAAGATTGCCTCCGTCCGCGGAAACTTGCCAGATGGAGCGATTATTAGTCTTGGGATCGTTCAAGGTAAAACGCAAAATCGACCCGTCGGGCGACCAACGAAGATCGCTAGAGGTTCCAGCCGCCAGCAAGATCCGGTGTGGTTCGCTGCCATCGCTGTTCGCCAGGAATATCTCGTTCCCTTTGCAGTAGGCTACCCTCTGCCCGTCCGGCGACCAGGTACCGGCGTGGCCCTCAAGGCTGCCCAACCGACGAGGCGAACCTCCAAGCACAGGGACGCTCCAAAGAGGGCCGTCTAGAGAGGTCCCTCGGGCTGTATTCATCAAAAGTGCAGAACCGTCTGGCGAGATACCGAAAACGTTAGAAAAGCCAGTGTCCTCCAGGGAGGTTGGTATGGGAAACGTCTCGCCGCCATTCACGGAGGTTTGGGAAAGTCCCGATTGGCCCTCGATGAAGTAGAGCCGCGAGCCGTCCGTGACAACGCCTGATTTCGGCCGATTCGTGTTCGTGAGTTGGACGGTTCGCAGTATCCGGGGCGGCGCCACCGGGCGCGTTAGAAGATACCCGAGAAATGCCATGATGGCGATGAGGGCGCTGGCAGCCACCACTACCCAAGTTTGCCAGCGACGATGCGGGTGGGCATAGCGAGCCGCGACGAGTGCGCCCGGCAAAGCAGAGGTCACCACGGAGCGGCCGGAATCCAATTCGCGTTTTAAGCGTTTCAGGTCTTCGCGAAGTTCCGCGGCAGTCTGGTACCGCAGAGCGGGATCTTTCTCCAGCGCCCGGAGGATGATGCGTTCCAGCTCGGCTGGCATGTCAGGATTCAGTTGTCCCGGGGGCAGCGGAACACGGTTCAGGATCGCGTCGAAGATCAGTCCGGTACTCTCCGCACGAAATGGCGTCACGCCTGTCGCCATTTCGTACAAAACCACTCCGAACGAAAACAAATCGGTTCGTGGGTCCAGTTGCTGGGCTCGCACCTGCTCCGGTGACATGTAAGCGATCGTGCCGAGCGTAGATCCCGCACCAGTCAAATGCTCCGACGTCGTGCCCCCGGTCACTTCGCCCGAACCCGTCGTTGTGTCGGCCGCGCGCTGTCCCGTAGGCGACAGCTTCGCCAACCCGAAGTCAAGAATTTTGGCGAGTCCCCGCTTGGTCACGAAAATATTGGCGGGCTTGATGTCGCGGTGAATGATGCCTTCGGCGTGAGCGGCGTCCAGTGCGTCGGCAATCTCAATCGCGAGTGTGAGAAGAACTTCCGTCTCGAGCGGCTTCCCGGCGATGAGATGCTTCAGCGTTGACCCATCCAGAGACTCCATGGCGATGAACGCCTGCCCATCCTGTTCGCCAATGTCGTAAATCGTGCAAATGTTGGGATGATTCAGTGCGGATGCAGCCTGCGCTTCGCGTTGAAAACGGGCCAGTGCCTGCGCGTCGCTGGCAACTTCCGGTGGCAAGAATTTCAGCGCGACGAAGCGGCGAAGGCGAGCGTCCTCGGCCTTGTAGACCACGCCCATGCCACCCCCGCCAAGTTTTTCGAGGACGGTGTAGTGGGAGATGATGCGGCCCACAATTGAGGGAGTATCCGCCACTGGCCTTGGAGTTTACCCCAGCACTGCAATGCAGGCAAACGCGCAAGGTGTTAAATCGGTCCTCCGGACAAACACCGGTCATTAGAGACTGACGCGCAACACGCGGCCCGCTACGCTTTGTCCCGCGTGCCTGCCTGACGTACACTGGAGACTCACTATTTTCGTCTAATCCAGAGTGAGGCATCCTTGAACCTTCCAATCGGCGAAACATGGCAAAGACGTTTTAACCGGCGCATCTTTGCGGCTAGCACTCTTCTCGGTGCAACTCTACTCGCGCTTCCCCTGCGCTCGGCTGATCCGCCCGAGAGCGTACCCAAAGCGTCGCCCCTTTTCGAGGCCATGAAAACGGAGCTCGACCGCTCTGTGAAGACCCTTGGCGAGCAGGATCCGGCGGCCTTTTACATCGGCTATACGCTCACAGACTCACAACGCGCCACGGTCTCGGGTTCCAACGGAGCTCTTCTGAGCAGCGATGAGGCACGGAATCGTTGGCTGGAAGTTACGGTGCGCACCGGCAGCTACGAACTCGATGACACTCACAAGGTCGATGGCCGAACGCCGCCAAACGGCGGCCCCGGCATCAATGCCCCGCTCGACGACGATCCCGAGGTGCTGCGCCGCGCGATCTGGCTGGAAACCGACAAACAATACCGCGCCGCCGCCGAAGCGCTGATCAAGATAAAGACCGGCAAGGAAGTGAACGTACAGACCGAGGAGGGCCGCGCGCCTGATTTTTCGCGCGAAAAGCCGCAGACCTACACGGGGCCGTGGGTTTCGTTCACCATCGATCGCAAGCCTTGGGAACAAAAAGTGCGCGACTATACGCGATACTTCCGGCAGTCCACCGCGGTCATCAACTCCATCGTCACGTTTACCGCGCAGGCGGAAAACATCATGCAGTTGAACACCGAAGGCACGCATCTGCAGTTTGGCCAGATCCGCTACCGCCTGGAATTATTTATCCAAGGCAAGGCCAGCGATGGCATGGACATTGATCGTTACTATAACTTCGATTGGGTCAATCCTTCGGAGGCGCCCAGTGACAAAGCGGTGTATGCCGCCGCGGCACAACTTCGCAAGGAGATGGAGGGCCTGGTAGCCTCGCCCCTGAACGACCCGACAGTGGGGCCGGCGCTGCTCACGGGCCGTGCCGCCGCCGTGTTCTTCCACGAAGTTTTCGGACATCGCGCCGAGGGCCATCGCCAGAAAGACGTCAACGAAGGCCAGACGTTTACCAAAAAGGTGGGCGAACCGATCCTCCCGGATTTCCTCAGCATCGTGGATGACACGACCATGAAGAAGCTGGGCAATCAGGACCTGCTGGGCTACTACCAGTTTGACGATGAAGGTGTGGCGGCTCAGCGCGTGGTTCTGGTGGACCACGGCGTTCTGAAGAACTTCGAGATGTCGCGCTCGCCCATCGAAGGTTTTCCGCATTCCAATGGACACGGCCGGCGGCAGATCGGCGCGACGCCGGTATCGCGGCAGGGGAACCTCATCGTGGAAAGCAACAAAATGGTAACCAACGCGGAGCTTCGCGCCAAACTCATCGAACTCGTCAAGCAACAGGGCAAGCCTTACGGCCTGCTCATTGATGACATCGCCGGAGGTTTCACCTTCACGGGGCGCGGGCAGCCGCAGGCCTTCCAGGTGCAGCCCTTGGTGGTCTACAAAGTGTTCGCCGACGGGCGCCCGGACGAACTGGTCCGCGGCGTAGACATCGTCGGCACCCCGTTGGCCGCGCTGACTAAGATTGAAGCCACCGGGGATACGCCAGAAGTCTTTAACGGCTATTGCGGCGCGGAATCAGGTTCGGTGCCAGTCTCCGCCGTTTCACCCGCCATTCTCACAAGGGAATTGGAAGTTCAGAAAAAGGAAACATCCACGGACCGGCCGCCGATTCTGCCGCCGCCCGCGCACGACGATGCAAAATCGGGAGGTCTCCAGTAATGCGCATTCTTCGGCTCGCGGCTATTTTCTTCGCTCTTTCCACCGCTACCGCCGCCTTGACTCAGGCTCCCGCGGACAACGATCACACGCTACAGGCCATGCGTGATGAAATGGCGCGCTCCCAGACGCGCCTGCAACTACAAATCCCTCAGGCGGATCAACCAGTCCGCCCCTACTACGTGGAATATCGCCTGCTTGATATGGACGTCCGCGAAGTTGTGGCCGAATTCGGCGCGCTGATTTCTACGAATCACAGCCGCGTACGCCAAATGAGTGTTTCCGCGCGGGTTGGGGATTACAAGTCGGACAGCTCCAATTTCATCAGCGAGGAGGGCTTTCGTGGATTCATCGGCTCCACGGGGGACGTGGGCATCGATCGCGACTACGATTCGCTGCGCCAGGATCTTTGGATCGCCACGGATCAGGCCTTCAAGGAAGCGGTCGAAACCTATTCCCGCAAACAGGCTTATCTCAGCAGCCTGGCGCGCCCATCCGATATTGACGACTTCGCGAAGGTCGAGCCCGTCCAGCACATCGATCCGCTGGCGCCCTCGGACTGGTCCAACCGCAATTGGGAGCAGGAAGCCCGCGACACTTCCGCGGCGCTGCGCGCCTTCCCGCAAATTTACGAATCGCGGGTCACCTACTATCTGGTGTACACGACCGAGTACCTCTTGACGAGTGAAGGCACCGAGATTCGCGCCAATCATTGTTTCGCGGCTGTCGAAGCGGGTATGAATACGCTGGCAGCCGACGGCATGCAGGTAAGTCACTATTACTCGAGTTACGCGCCGCGGCCTGCCGATCTTCCCAATGTGGACACGGTCCGCAAGGGCCTCAACGTTGCCGGAAGCGAATTGATGGCCATGCGCGCGGCTTCCACGGCGCCGGATTACACGGGCCCGGTTTTGTTCGAAGCGCGCGCGGCCGCTCCACTGCTTGCGGAGGTTCTTAGCCCTTCTTTGAGCGGGGCGCGGCCTCCCCTGGCGTTCCAGCAGGTTGTGGATCAACTGATGAACAGCCTGGGCGCGCGCAGCGAATGGAGTGGCAAGGTGGGCGCTCGCGTTCTTCCGCTGACGGTTTCTCTCCTGGATGATCCCTTCGCGAAAGACTACAAAGGCACGCCGCTCATCGGCGGTTATTTGATCGATGAAGAAGGAGTGCCTGCGCAGAAGGTGAGCCTGGTCGAGGAAGGAAAACTGGAGAATCTTCTGATGTCGCGCCGCCCCGGCCCCGACTTCGGCAAATCCAATGGCCACGGCCGCTCTGGCTTTCTAACCGCCCCTCAGCCGACCATGAGTAATCTCTTCTTTACCTCCTCTGAAACCGTTCCTCGCGACGACCTGAAAAAGAGATTTCTGGATGCTTGCCATTCGGAGAAGCTGAACTACTGCCTGGTCGTGCGGCAGATGGACAATCCTTCAATCAGCCTGATGCACCAGGAGGACTATCAAGAACTCCTGGCCAGCTTCGGGGGCAATGCCGCCACGGACCGGCTGCCGCTGGTGGTGTACAAGATCTTTCCGGAAGACGGTCACGAGGAAATGGTGCGGGGGGCGCGCATTACCGGCTTCAGCCCGCGGACGCTGCGGAATATCAGCGCGATCGGCGACGATGATTTCGTCTACAACTACATGCAGAGACAGGTCGTGGGCGTTTCTGGCACGGCCCTCGGGGCGTTTGGTACGGCGCAGAATGGCCTGCCCGCCTCGGTCGTTGCGCCCTCGCTGCTCTTTGAAGAGGTTGAGGTGCGTGGCGTGCGCGGGGAACCCAAGCGTTTGCCGCTGCTGCCCCAGCCTCCGATGACCTCAAGAGCAAACAACTAAGTTGCTTTACTTCGGCAGGTCGTATTCCAAATCATCGATGGAGGTATTGTCGAGCTTTCCGGACATCGCAAAGTTGAAGGCTTCTCGCCGAGGATGCAAGTAGTTACGGCGGTGTTACCAGTAGTTTTTCCGTAGAGCCTCTTGTTTTGTTGAGCATCCAGCCGTAAGTCAAAGATAAATATACAAGAAACGCCGCGCAAAAAAAGATCCAGCCTGCCGAGATGTGAAGGCGCGAGACGATGTCGGCGTACCCATGATTGCCGAGCACCACAAAAGTGGTAAGCCGAAGCGTATTGCCGAGCAGCATGGCCAGAAGCCCGGAAAAGTAGGCTAGCAAGGCACGGCCCTTCCTCAGGCGATTCCAATCCAGAAGCGCGACAAATCCAAATAGATAATCGAAAAGCTCCAGTCCATTGATCCCCGAACAGGCCATGATCAAGGTCACATCCAAATCCGGCCCTGTCAGCGTTGGCGCCAAGTCTTTGATGTAGCCCAACCCCGGCACGAGCGGGTTCGCCAGTAGAAATACGAGCCTGCCGAGCACCTGCCCGTACCAAGGCCAGAGCGACTCCAGCGCACGGCTGGGAAAAAACGTGAACAGGACCACAAGAGCGGCCACAAACTCGGCTCGGAAGATGCGCAGGAGTACTTTCCAACGAGAAAGTGGGAGAAGAAGGATCGTTGGAGCCAAGACGCACAGTTTCCACGCTGCGAGGAGGGTTCCTCCGACGGTCGTCGTGCCAGCGACGGGCTGAAAAGTGCTGAGCATGGCTCGGGAAACTAGAATTAGCCCCAGATGGGCGACAAGGAAGGCCGTTAGACGCCCTGGCGAGAGAGGAAGTTTGGTCAGGAGGTGGTCATGAACGTGCGCCAACTTGCCTCGCCGCAAAGCTAATAGGAGCCATGCGGCGGTCGCCCAAAGCGGAGAAGTGGAGTGTAGAATCGGTGCGGCGAACTGATCTGCTGCGATGGCAACTAAGGTCAGGCCTAAGGCCAGCAAAAGAAACCAAGGAGCTTTGAAATCCACCAAGGGAACAATTTTGCGATAGAACACGCCGGTGCCTGGTGTTTTATTCAGATACACCATGCCCGTCCGGCGACCCGATGCTGCGCTGGTAGACAAAGCAAGCTATTAAGGTTTCTAAGCCACGTGACGTCGGCGAAGTAAGAGGTAGCCGGCTGCCCCAACCAGGGCTGCTGTACCAAAACCCACTGCCGCCATTTCCTTGCCCCGAATGTGGTGATGATATAGGGTACCGGCCAATGCGCTATAGGGAACGGTAAGAACAATTAGGCAGGCCAAAAGAAAGAGCCTTTTCACAGTTGTCTCCTGGTCGAACGACTTGGAATTGTGCAATCAAGGGACCAAGCTGGGCGATTTGCGAGAGAGCCTGTTGATAAATATAAATCTTCTGTTTACAGCGGTATAGCTTGGGACTTAAAAAATCTAAAAAGTCTGATTTGAAGCGAGTCTGCTTATTTCTAGACATTCCTTGCACATAGAGGGTAAACAGTTATCAAAGTTTAACTTCCTCTAAAACCGGAATTTCCGTTTTGGCTTCGGGCTGGCCTGAGATTGCAGGGCACAACCCCACACGCCCGAGTGCACAGCTCACAATGTTGTGCTTGCGTTGCAGGTTCGCAACCCCAAACTGAATTCCGGCAACTCCCACGGAGTTGAGGTAGTCTTTAGGCATGGCCTTCTCCCAGAGACTGCGCGAGGATGTCCAGGAAAAGAAGCGCGCGGCCTTGCTCAGCGTGGGCTCGGCGTTGCTGCTGCTCTGCCTGAAGACCTTCCTTGTCCTGCGTACGGGCAGTCTTGGTGTTCTTTCGGAAGCGCTCCATTCGGGGCTCGACCTCGTTGCGGCGGTCATCACGTTTCTTTCCGTGCGGGTTTCGGACCAGCCCGCGGACGAGCGCCACCCGTACGGCCACGGCAAATTCGAGAATTTCTCCGCTTTTATCGAAACCGGGCTCCTTATTCTCACCGCTTGCTACATCATTTACGAGGCCTTTTCGCGGCTCTTCTTCCACTCCGTGCACATCCAACCCAGCCTCACAGCTTTTGTCGTTTTGTTCTTGGCCTTGGCAATCGATATGACCCGCGCCCGCGCGCTGACCGCCGTCGCGCGGAAGTACCACAGCGAAGCGCTGGAGGCTGATGCATTGCACTTTTCCACGGATGTTTGGAGTACGGTTGTGGTCATCGTCGGACTTGGCCTGGTGTGGGCCGGCAACACCTGGAATCTGCCATGGCTGGCTTACGCTGATGCCCTCGCGGCCCTCGCCGTCGCCGGCGTGATTCTTTGGGTCAGTTCGCAACTGGGCCGCCGCACTTTGGATGCTTTATTGGATGCCGCCCCGGCGGGTCTGCAGAGCCAAATCATCGGCGCGATCGGGCAGATGGATGGAGTTCTGGATGTCGAGCGGGTACGCGTCCGCCGCGCCGGCGACCGCCATTTCGTGGACGCCACGGTTTCCGTTCCTCGCACGACCAGCCTGGAGCAGGTTCATCTCCTAACGGATGCGATTGAGAAGCGTATCGCCGATATCGTGCCGGCGGATGTGATCGTGCACGCGGAACCGCGCGCCCCGCAAGGCGAGCATCTTTTTGAATCGATCCGCGCCGTGGCCCAGCGCATGGGCCTGGCCATTCACGATCTCTCGGCGTTTCAGCAGGACGGCCGCCTTTTCGTGGAACTCCATCTGGAAGTGGATGAGAATCTCAGTCTGCGCGAAGCCCATCGCCGCGCCACCGAACTTGAGGAAGGCATTCAATCTTTACGCAATGGCAATGCCGAGGTGAACATCCACATCGAACCCCTCGGCCGCCACATTGCCACGCCCGACACGCGGGTGGGGGAAATGCAGCGGCTGGAACTGGCGGTCGAATCTTTCCTGAACAGCCTGACCCATGACTACGACGAACTGATCAATTGCCACGACGTGCGGGTGCGCCAAGTGGAGCACCACACGCTCGTCTCTTGCCACTGCATCATGAAGAGCGATCTTCCCATCACGCATATCCACGATGTGACTGCCGCGCTCGAAGATCGCGTGAAGGAACGCTTCCCGCAAATCTTTCGCGTGACCATCCACCCCGAGCCACCGGAAGAGCGCTAGCCGCCGCCTTTTCCTTTCTCTTCGCGCAGACCTATTTCCCCGCTTCTCGAATTCCCCGCTGCGTTCCCGCAAACGCCGCTGCGGCCATGGCGATCAGCGCGGGAAAACACTCGAGCACATAGCGCGGCTCTGGCGTCTCCAGCGTCGTCAAAAAGCCGGTACGCACCACGATGTAGAACACGAGGAGCACCACGGCGGCGCGTGACCTGCGTCGCTTCCATAATCTCCAGCCACCCCAGATTCCCAGCCCTACGTACAAAAGATTTATAAAAAAAATCACAATCGTCAAGCGCTGGTCAACAGGGTCTTCTTCCCGCATATAGGCGAGGGGAAAGACGTGCCCGGAGACGGGCAGCAACTCGATGCGCGGGGTGAACCAGATGCGCACTACGCGCCGCAAGGGAATCCAGAGATAAGTCCGCAGCGGGTGCCGCGCGGTCCGCTCGCGCGCCAACTGTGCGAACACGGCATCTTCCTCCCTGGTGAATGTCAGGTCCTCGTTGTATTGCTCCAGCACCGCAGCGACGCGACCGTGCTCTTCCGGCGTGTCAAACGCCTCGGGCGGAATATCTCCCAGGTGAATCTCATCGTCATTGAGCTTCCATGGCACCAGATAGCAGTCGCGCACCCGGAACAACCAGGTGTGTTCCCAGGCCATGAAACCCTTGGGATCCACTTCGCCGGGGAGCATGGTGTCCTTCGGCGCGAGAGGCTGGAATTCATGAAGGGTGATGGCATTCCGCAATGTCCAAGGCACGAGCGGCAGGGCGCAAGCGCCAGCCATGAGCACGGCCGATAGAACGAAGCGCTTCGTTTCTCCTCGCCACCACATCCAGAGACCCAGCAGAATCAGGGATGTCACCAGCAGCAACGGAGTTTCCGGACGGAATAAGGCGCCCACGCCCACGATGAACCCGCCCAAGGCAACCAAACTCCAATATCCTTTCCCTTCGATCCATTCGTGGCGCGGCCACTCCGGCCACTCACCGCGCACTTCCGCAGCCACCATCATCAGGATCAGTAGCGCCATGGTAGTGAGAAACGTGGCCCACACCTCCGTGAGCGGTACGGCCACATAATTCGCCGTGAAGGGGCATAACGCCGCGAGCCACAAGCCCACTAGAAATGCCTGTTTACGGTTCGCCTGCCTGGAGCAAAGGGACACCAGCAGCGCCGCCAGCACCGCGGCAACCACGCAGCACGCCAGATCCACCAGCACCTGCGCCAACATTACGGCCAGGCGTGCGCTTTCACCGGTGCGGTCGGTCAATGCGTAAACGAGAGCCAGAAACGCCGGATATCCCGGCATGCGAAGATCCACTGGCACCGGTTGCCCGGCGATGTCCATCGCGTATTTTCCATGCTTCAGCCAATTCGTCGCCAGTTGCTCGTAAATGACGGAATCACCCGAGTCCGCCGGAAACTTCAGCACAAAAAGCATCCGCAAACAGGCACCAGCCAGCAGCGGGAAAATGGGACTGGAGAAAATTCGCTTCATCCTTGATTCGCATCTTACAATAGAGAGGTTGAGTTTGACTCGACGGAGAATTGTGCTTCGGGCGCTGCCCCCCTGCGTCGCGTGGCCGTTATGTTACATGAAAGAACGAAGGCCGATCTTCTATGACGCGGAGAAAGTCCGCTGGCGGCGCACGCGCCTGTTCCTGGAAATCAGTGGTGCGCTGCTCACGCTGCTGCTGATCTATTTCTTTATAACAATCGCTGGCAGTGTTGAGCTTCCCTCGTCTTTGTTGCCGGACACGCGCCCCGCTTATCACTCGGTCAAGCGGAAGAACCTGAAGCCAGTGGTATTGCGCGAAGGACGTCACGCGCGCGTGGCGCATATCGGGCAGGTTCCCGCCGCCTATGATCCTTTGCGTGCGGCGTTTTTCGTGAGCTGGGACCCCAATAGCCTCGCTTCTCTCAAGAAGCATTACAAAGATATTGACTTGCTCATGCCAGAGCAGCTTCATGCCGTCTCCGCCGACGGCGCCATCACCGTAGTGGATTACGAGCGGAATCAAACCGTCAAGGCCCCGCCGGCGGAAATCCTTACACGCCTCAGGCAAGACAAGCTCCACCAGTGGATGCGCTCCCTCAACCCGCCCATCGAGCTGCCGATGATGGGGTTGCTCAACAATTATGACGGCGCGGTCTGGCGCGTAAAAGAGCTTGCCGAAATGCTAGCGAATTCCGCCGCGCGGCGCCACCTGGTTTCCGATGTGGTCCAATACGCCGTGCTGGCCCACCAGGCGGGCATTGTGGTGGATTTCGAGGAAGTGCCGCTGAAGAGTCAGCCAAATTTTCACGAGTTCATCGGCGAGTTGGCGCCCGCGCTTCACGCCGTTGGATTGAAAGTCATGATTGCCCTGCCAGCCCGCGACGACGAATACGATTACGCGTTCTTTGGCCGGGAGACTGATGCCATCATCCTGATGAATTACGACCAACACTGGCTGACTTCGGAGCCTGGTCCAATCGCCGCGCAGGACTGGTTCATGGAAAATCTCCGCCAGGTTCGCCAGGTTGTTCCGGCGCAGAAAATTGTGGTCGGCATTGCCAATTACTCCTATGACTGGACGGAGAACACCCAAAAAGGGCCGCCACACGCGGAAGAGTTCAGCATTCAGGAGGCGCTCCTCCACGCGCACGAGTCCGAGGCCGAAGTCGAATTCGATGCGGCTTCCCTGAATCCGCACTATTCGTACGTGGACGAACGAAATCACACGCACCAGGTCTGGCTGCTCGACGCAATTACGGCGTATAACGAATTGCGAGCCAGCGAAAGGCTCGGCGTACAAGGTACGGCGCTGTGGCGTTTCGGCTCCGGCGATTCTTCCATTTGGCCAATCTGGGATGCCACGCACCCCGACGATGCCATTCGCGATAAACTCCGCGACATTCCTCCTGGCCCCGATCTGATCCTCGAAGGCGATGGCGATATCTGGCACATCTCGGACGTGCCCAAAAACGGCGTACGGAGTTTCAACTACGATCCCGCCACGGATCTCTTCACCGGAGAAAAATACGAGGCTATCCCGCTGTCGTTTGACATCGAACAGCTTGGTGCCGCCAAGAAGAAGCTGGTGATCTCATTCGATGACGGCCCCGACCGGCGCTGGACACCGAAAATCCTGGACATCCTAAAGGAGAAGCATGTTCCGGGCGTCTTCTTCGTGGTGGGTGAAGCAGCCAACCAGGCGCCGGAGCTGCTGAAGCGCGAATACAACGAAGGCCACGAGATCGGAAATCACACGTTTACACACCCTAACTTTGACGAAATCTCGCGCACACAGATCAAATGGGAGCTGAATCTGACGCAGCGCCTTATCGAGAGCACACTGGGCGTGAAATCCATTCTTTTCCGTCCGCCGTACGGCATCGATCACCAACCGGAATATGCGGAAGAAGTGCAGCAGTTGCCTTACCCGCAAGAACTGGGTTACCTGATCGTGGGCCAACGCGTCGACCCGGATGACTGGCGCATGACAGAGGCCAAGCAACAGCGCCCGGCGGAGGAAATCGCAGCGGAAGTAATGCGCCAGGCCAAGCATGGAAATATTGTGCTGCTCCACGATGGCGGCGGAGAACGCGCGCAGACCGTTGCGGCCCTGCCGCTGATCATCGATCAGATGCGCGCCCAGGGCTACGAGTTCGTGTCCGTTTCCGACCTGATCGGGAAAACGCGCGCCGACGTGATGGTGCCGCTGTCCTTCCGCGAAAAGCTTTCGGCGCATGCGGATGGCTTCATCTTCGCGATCTTCCAGTGGCTGCGCTTCGGGATCGCCACGGTTTTCATCCTGGGGATCATTCTCGTCAGTTGCCGCGCCCTGATTATTGGAATTCTGGCCATCATCGAAAAGCTTCGCCCCGATCACGACGTTCTGCCAAATCCCATTCCGGCTGTGACGGTGCTGATTCCCGCGCACAACGAAGAGAGCGTCATTGTTCAGACCGTGCGCTCGGTTCTGGCTTCCGATATTCCGGATATTCATGTTGTGGTTGTAGATGACGGCTCGGCGGATCGCACACTGGAGCTTCTGCAATCCAATTTTTCGCGCGAAACCCGGGTGCAGATCATTCACCAGGTCAACCGCGGCAAAGCGGCAGCGTTGAACGTGGCGCTTAGCCATGCGCAGACCGAAATTGTCGTGACCATCGACGCCGACACGGAAGTCGAGCCCGACGCGATTCGCCAGTTGCTGCGCCACTTTTCCGATCCGCACGTCGGAGCCGTGGCGGGCAACGTCAAAGTCGGCAACCGTTCGCTCTGGCTGACGCGCTGGCAAGCGCTGGAATATATCACCAGCCAGAACATGGAAAAGCGCGCCTTCGACCTCCTGAATTGCATTACCGTAGTGCCGGGGGCTCTGGGTGCATGGCGTCGGCAAGCGATCGAGGCGGCGGGGGGAATCACCGCGGACACCGTGGCGGAAGACGCCGACCTCACCATCGCGATTCGCCGGCTGGGCTGGCGCGTCACATACGACGAGTATGCGATTGCCTGGACGGAGGCACCGGCGACGCCCGGGTGGCTGATTCGCCAGCGCTTTCGCTGGACGTTTGGAACGCTGCAATCTTTCTGGAAGCACAGCAACACATTGTTCCGTGCGAAGTATGGCGCGCTCGGCTGGGTGGCCCTGCCCAACATCTTCGTATTCCAGATCGCGCTGCCGCTAATTTCGCCGGTCATCGATTTGCTGTTCCTGGGCAGCTTGCTGCTGTGGGGTCTGGCGCAGTTGCACATCACGCAAATCCCGCACCTATGGACGACGGCGGACGTCCAGCGTTCGGTGATCTTCTTCCTGGGATTCCTGATCATTGACGTGTTTACGTGTGCTATCGCTTTTACACTGGAACGTCATGAGGATTGGACGCTGCTGGTGCCCGTGCTGCTGCAACGGTTCTACTACCGGCAACTCATGTACATCGTGCTGTTTCGTTCGGTGAAGGAAGCGGTTAGCGGCCGCGCCGTGGGCTGGCGCGGCGTGGAAACCGAGCAGCCGCGTCAAACCCCTGCCGCTGTCGCCTCCTAGCGCGCCCTCCCCCTCTCTTGAGTTTCTCTCTCTTCCATGGGGCCACTACATCTTCCTTCTGGGGAGAATGTAGCGGCGACTCAGTTTGTGCCCCCGCAACTCTTTTTTCGCCAGGGGGTGGACTGGTGCTGCGAGGTTGCTGGAGGCCGAGCATGCGGGACGACGGAGGGGGAAACGGTTAAGAAGAAAAAAAGCGCGCCATGACTCGTTCAGGGCGCGCTTTCTTGGACGAAATATCCAGGTCCGCCATCAGGCCATCAGGCGCGGCCGGGCCAACGGCAGAACCTTGCGAGAATGCATGGGCTTGGCGTAGAGATTCTGGCGACGGACAAAGGTTGGCATCTGCGGCGCGGGATTATTGACGGCCGCGGGCAAGGGCTGCATGGGACTGCGCGAGGTTTCCCGCATGAGTTCCATGCGGCCGCGCACCTTGAATTTGGCGAGCAAGGAAGACACGTGGAATTTCACCGTGCGTTCGGAGAGGTTCAATTCAGAAGCGATTTCCTTGTTCGCCAAGCTGCGTAGAATGCCGTCGAGGACTTCTTGTTCGCGGCGGGTGAGCCTCACAGCGCTCTTGACCTTGTGTCCTGCTTGCAGGAGTTCCTCAGCTTTCTCCTCCAAGGTGCCCAGGCATTCCTGCGGCGCGGGAACCATAATCATGTAGTCGCTGGGGGATTGGCCTCGGACCAGGCAATGCATGGCCAGGAGTCCGGCGGCGTGGTCCACGGGTAGTTCGCCAGCGGGTCCGGCTTCGACATGGAAATGGGCTACGCCCGAGGATTTTTCGCAAAAGAGGTACAGAAAGGGTGAGGGCGCGGGTTTGGATTGGGTAATAGAATGCGTTGAGACTGATCTGCGGATCAACTTCACGTGCACTCCTCCGATAGTGCTTCGCGGTGGGAACGAAGCACTCCTGTAGATTGGACTTGCGTTTACCTCCTGTGGAGGTCGCCCAGAATCACCGGGCAAGCGGACAGGGCCGAGCGAGGCCAGGCTTAATTACCCCGATGACGTGAAAAACTAACTGCACCACCTAGGGGTAAGCGAGAAGGAGTCCCCGTCACAGCGCTTGCAAGAATCACACCTGACCGAGGCAGTGATTAGCATCCAGGGTGCCGCTGAGGAGGAAATTTATGATGCAATCTTTCAATGACTTAGGCTAGGGGCAAAATGACAAGTCGTTGAAAGCTGAGTAGAAATTGCGCGGGTGAGGCATTTTTTGCGCATTTTATGAGGATGCCGGCGATCAGGGGGTAAGGACGCGGGTCTGCTCGGGGGAGATCAGTTCGTAGTCAATACCCCGCCAGCGGAGGCGACGACCGAACGAGGATAGAAAATTGAACAGGTACAGAAATGGCACAACCATGGTCAACAGGATGTACATCCAGGATTGGGCCATGATCTGCGCCCTGAAGGGCGGAAGAGCTTCGGTGGCACCGATAACCCTTATGGCACCACGAATGGACGCCAGCAAGAAAGGCAAGACCAGCAAGGACATAACGTGGAAGGCCGGGCGGGAAGCGATGGTAAGACTGAGGACAAGGTACAGGCCCACGAGCGCGGTCAAGCAATAGAGAAAGTGAGTGGCGAAGGCGATGGCCCACATATTGTGACGATAAACCCTGGTGACGGTGACTTGGCGGTTTGTAAACTCAACCAGACCTGAATAGTCCGATTGCACATAGGAGACGGTCAGGCATTCGGGGAGGAAAACAATGCCCCGCCCAGTGCGTTCTACCATCATGGTCAGGGAATAGTCGTCGCTGAAGGAGTACTGCCAGACGTCGAGCATACCGATCTCTTCAAAAAGCCTCCGGCGGATGGCCGTGCCGCCGCCCCAGCAAAAGTTTTTCTGATGATCGCCCAGCATGGTTACGACAGAGGCGTTCCAAGCGGCCAGGAGAGCGGTGGGCAAATCACTGCGATTGGGAATAATCCAGCGCATGGTGGTGGTGGCGCCGATACGCGAGTCGGTGAGAGGGGCAACGAGATGGTGCAGCCAGGATTTGCCGGGGCGGCCATCGGAATCGGTGAAGACCAACACTTCAAATTCAGGAGGAAGTTGTTCGACGACGGTGCGCAGGTTGTTCACTTTTTCGCTGCAATTTTGGGGTTTCCCGGCGATGACCACGGTGGCTTTGACGCGCGAGGATGCTGCTACACGTTTTACGATGGTGTAGGCCGGATCGGATTCGGAGGCGAGAACAAAGAAAACTTCATAGTTCTGGTGGGCGAATTCGCATAAGGAAACGAGGTTGCGTTCGAGCCCGGGTTCCATGCCGCGGCACGGACAAATGACGGCGGTATGCGGGGCAAAAAAACCCGGGTCGGTTTTCAAGCGGCGGCGCACGTAGGCGAGCCACTGAATGCTCTGCCAAAGCAGGTAAAGGCCCGCGGCGATCTGCACGATCGCCAGGATTTCAAAGAGAGTTTCCACGCAAGCCGAGCATAACAGAGAGAAGCAGTGTGGGAATCGGGATGTCCAGAGGTAGAATCGCAGGGGTAAACACCCACAAGCGGAGGGAGAGGACACACATGAACGGACGAGTGGATAGTTCGATGGTAACCACGGGGAACGACCTGCAAGGGTACCGCGTGGTGAGGAACTTCGGAATCGTGAGGGGAATCACGGTGCGGTCGAGGAGCGTGCTGGGCAACCTGGCGGCGGGGATCCAGACGATTGTGGGCGGAAACATCACGGTGCTGACGGAACTCTGCGAGAAGGCGCGCGAAGAGGCGTACGAGCTGCTGCTGCAACATGCAGCACAACATGGCGCGAACGCGATTCTGGCGATGCGCTATGACGCCAACGAAGTAATGCAGGGCGTGACGGAAGTGCTGGCGTACGGGACGGCCGTGCAGGTGGAAAAGATCAGCTAGGAATTTCTGGCAGGAATCCTGACCGTGGCGATCTATGGTCTTTGCGTGTCGTGGGCGAGGAAACCGATTATTGGGGTAATGCGCTGGGGCTCTAACGCGTTATTGGGGTTCTTGCGTCCGAAGGAACCTGAAGAATTCCCTGGGCAACTTCCGTGGTCAGCGTTTCAAGGCCGGTAAGCGCACGACTGGCCGCAACGCGCGCTTTTTCCAGGAAAGAAGAATCGAGAAGGAAGGCGCAACGATCGACGAAGGGGTGATTGGCCACCTCGAACGGCTTTCGTGCGCGGCGGGTGGGACCCGCTTTCGCCAAAAGCGCCTGATACATCTGCAAGTCCGCCTGGAATTCCAAGGCGTCGCCGGCATTCCAACCCTGCCGGCGTGCGAGTGCGGCCAGATATTTTTGCTGGAAGGCCGCGGCGAATTTGCGTCTGGCGCTCGCGGGAACTTTTGCGCCGCCGGGAGCGGTAGCCGCGTCGGCAATTTCCAAAGCACGCGCGGACATCGCCAGCAAGGCTTCGCGCTGCAAAAGGGTCAGAAGGTCGCGGTAGAGCGCCGCGTGCACTTGCAAGCCGAAGCGTCCGTATTCGACAACATAGGAATCCACGAAGCGCGGAACGATGCGTTCGCGAAGCAGAGCTTCGGCCAAGCGCTGCGCCAGAAGCGCGGCGAGATCGGCGGGGGCGGATTTGGGGTTCGGCTTCAAGACGAACTCATGTTAGCAGGAGTTGGCGGTGGCGTTGTCTGAGCGGAGCAGTTCAGGACCGGGAAGTTACCGATGGCGAAGCCAGAGAATGAATCCGAGGATTGCGCCACCTGCGGCAGAGGCGAGGAGAAGCCAGCGCGTTTCCAGCATCGCGGCGAGGCCCATGGCCATGAATCCCAAAACAATGAAGAGACCGATGGGGTGGGTTGTCCACTGGCCGGCACCATAGGGGCCGAAAGGCACGAGATGCTTTGGCTCGGGATCGGACGCGTGCTTGGCCGCTTTGAACATCAGACTAAATGTAGACCTAGGTGTGGGCTGAGGTAATAGCACTTGGAGAAAAGGAAAAGGCCCGGCGGACAGCGTGCCGGGCCTTTGCTGACAAAAGAGGATTATCAGTGTACGGCTTGGGTTGAATCGCCGATACCGGGCTGCGGGGGTTCCGGCTCCGGGACGACAGGGGCGATGGGATCTTTCTCGAGGGCATGCTCGAGAACTTCATCGAGCGTGCGCACGTAGGCGATCGTTAGGTCGCCCAGGATCTCCGGCGGCAAATCGGCGACGGCGTTGGGCTCGTTGTCCGCAGGCAGAAGCACATGCTTGATTCCGGCACGCTTCGCACCCAGGACTTTTTCCTTTACGCCACCAATCGGCAGAATCACACCGGACAGGGTCATTTCACCGGTCATGGCCAGACGATTCTTGACCGGGCGGTTGGTCAGCAGGCTGACGAGCGACGTAACCATTGCGGCGCCTGCCGAGGGGCCATCCTTAGGCACCGCGCCGGAAGGCACGTGGATGTGTATGTCGGACTTGCGGAAAAAGTCCGGGTCGATGCCGTAGCGTTCGGCGTTGGCACGAGTCCAGGTCAAGGCAGCGGTCATGGATTCCTGCATGACTTCGCCGAGATGGCCGGTCATGGTGAACTGCTTGCCACCACGCATGCGGCTGGCTTCGATGAAAACGATGTCGCCGCCCACGGGAGTCCAGACGAGGCCGACGGCCACGCCGGGCTTCTTCACGCGCTCCTCGACTTCCTTCTCCGTGCGGAACTTCGGCACACCGAGGAATTCGCGCACCACCTGCGGCGTGACCACCATCTTGTCGGGTTTGCCTTCGGCGATACGGCGAGCCTGCTTGCGAACGAGCGTGGCGATTTCGCGTTCGAGATTGCGCACACCCGCTTCGCGCGTGTAGCTGTGGATGATCTCCTGCAGCCCTTCCTCGGAGAATTCGAGCTGTTCGCCTTCCTTGATGCCATGTTCCTTGGTCTGCTTCGGAATCAAGTACTTGCGCGCGATGTGGATCTTCTCTTCGCCGGTGTAGCCGGGGAGTTCGATGATTTCCATGCGGTCGCGCAGAGGATCCGGGATGGGATCCATCCAGTTGGCGGTAGCGATAAAGATAACCTTGGAAAGGTCGAAGGGCACGTCCAGATAGTGATCGCGGAAAGTATTATTCTGTTCCGGATCGAGGACCTCCATGAGCGCGGATGAGGGATCGCCGCGGAAGTCGCGGCCCAGCTTGTCCACTTCATCGAGCATGCACACGGGGTCATTTGTTTCGGCGCGTTTCAGGCCCTGAATGATCTGACCGGGCAATGCGCCAATATAGGTGCGGCGATGGCCGCGAATTTCGGCTTCGTCGTGCATGCCGCCCAAGGCGATGCGGACGAATTTGCGGCCGAGGGAGCGTGCGATGGATTTACCGAGCGAGGTCTTGCCCACACCTGGAGGCCCGATGAAGCAAAGGATCGGCCCCTTCATGCCGGGTTGGAGCTTCTTCACGGCCAGGTAGTCGAGGATGCGCTCTTTCACCTTTTGCAGGTCGTAGTGGTCCTCGTCCAGAATTTCGTGCGCTTTCACGATGTCGATTTCCGCGCTGCCGGAAGACTTGGACCAGGGCAGGGAGGTCATCCATTCGAGATAGGTGCGCGAGACCATGTATTCGGCGGAAGCGGGCGTCATTTTCGACAAGCGCTTGAGCTCGCGGTCGCACTCCTTCTTGGCTTCCGCGGTCATGCCGGCCTCTTCCACTTTTGTGCGCAGCTCTTCGATTTCAGCTTGCGCGTCGTCGATGTCGCCAAGTTCTTTTTGAATGGCCTTCATTTGCTCGCGCAGAAGATATTCGCGCTGGTTCTGGCCGACCTGTTCCTGAACCTGCTCGTTGATCTTGCTGCGGAGCTCGAGCACTTCCATTTCCTTGGAGAGTTCGCGGATCAGCGTTTCCAGGCGCTTGCGCACGTTGGATGTTTCGATCAACTCCTGGCGCAGCAGCGTGGAGAGGCTGGGCAGCGTTCCGGCGATGAAGTCGGCCAGGCGGCCGGCATCGTCAATGTTCAGGGCCGCGTTCTGGAGATCGTCAGAGAGCTGCGGCGAGCGGCTGACCACATCGCGAAAAAGCTCCTGGGCGTTACGCACCAGGGCCTCGAGTTCGGCGTCCTGCTCGCCCACGAAATCGGGTTCCGCTGCAATGGAGGCGCGGAGGAAGGGGCGCAGGCCGAGGAGCTCGACGATGCGGATACGCTGAAGCCCTTCCAGAAAGATCACGACATTGCCGTTGGGCATCTTGACGGTCTTGTGGACCTTGGCGAGAGTGCCGACTTTATGCAGATCGGCTGCGGCGGGATCCTCGACCCTAGGATCCAACTGAGCCACAACGCCGAGCAACTTTTCGTCGCCAGTAAGAGAGCCGACGAGGGCCAGCGAGCTTTCGCGGCCTACAGTCAGAGGCAGGACAGCGCCCGGGAAGAGGACGGTGTCCCGAACCGGAAGAATAGCAAGCGTTTCCGGTACCAAATGCCTTTTTTCAGCCATAGTTTCGCCTCAAATCCAGCGGCAGAATGCGCCGCTATGAGAAGTTAGATGCAGGAGAGGGCAAAAGGGTGCCCGACAATGCACTTTTCACGAGCAGATATCTTTAGTCATTTACGCTCAGATGTTAGTTTATCCTAAATTCACATGCAAATTCTTCCATAATTCATTGAAAACAAATATTTTGTTTCACTGCATGCAAAGCCGCCCAAACCCCACCTATCTTTATCGGCCATCTCCCAGCCGGGGATAGTTCTTCCTGATGAAAAGGATTGCCTGCTCCTTGGTCTGCAACTGGCCTTCAAGTTGGGCGTCTTCCAAGGCGGTCAACATTCTTTGGAAGTGGGGCCCTGGCACATATCCCATATCCTGCAAATCGACGCCGGTCAATAGGCGAGGAGGGCTAAATTGCTCGGCAGGGGTCTCGGCAAGGAAGTTTCTGAGAGCGTAGAAGGTTTCGAGGCGGCCGTGGCTGGCCAAGCAATCAAGGCGGTGCAATTCCAAATGCTCGGAAAAAGCAGGTAGCCGGACGAAGCGCTTGAGAGTGGATTTGCGCATTTGGGCGACATCCTTGAATTTCATGTGGTTTGCGATAAGAGCGAGAATCTGCTGGGTATCGTCGTTGGAAAAGCGCAAGCGGTGGCAGATCGCGGTGGCCATCTTCACGCCGACTTCCGCGTGACCGTCGAAACGGATGCGGTCCCCGGTGGCGGATGCAGAACGAAACGTAGGCGGCTTGCCAACGTCGTGGAGGAGAACGCCCCAGGCAAGTGTGGGGGACACTCCGGCGGGCAGGCCCGCGAGCATCAGGCGGGTGTGAATCCAAACGTCGCCCTCGGGATGATACTCGGGAGGCTGCGGGACATCTTTCATGGCGGAGATTTCGGGAAGAAGTTGCTGGAGCAGGCCGGAATCGTTTAGCAATTCGAAGCCGCGGCGCGCGGCGCCTTCGGTAAGGAGTTTCGTCAATTCTTCCCGGATGCGTTCGGGAGAAACGACGTGAATTTCCGGGGCGTGTTCCTGAATGGCGGCAAAAGTGGCGGGCTCGATAGCGTACCCGAAACGAGCAGCAAAGCGGACCGCACGAAGCATACGCAATTTGTCCTCGGTGAAACGGCGTTCAGGATCGCCGATAGCGCGGACGAGCCGAGCATGAAGATCGTCCTGGCCGCCGACATAGTCGAGGACCTCTCCGGTATCGTGGCGCATCAGCAGGCCGTTGATAGTGAAATCGCGGCGCGCGACATCTTCCTGAGGTGTTTTGGAATACAGCACGCGATCGGGATGACGGCCGTCGGAATAGCCCAAATCGGAGCGAAAGGTGGCGACTTCGACTTTGGCGGGGTCGTGGAGAACAAGAACAACGCCGAATTGGGCGCCCACCCCGATGCCATCGGGGAAAAGCTGCAAGACGCGCTCCGGAGTAGCGTCGGTGGTCACGTCGTAGTCGGCGGGTTCGCGGTTCAGGAGCAAATCGCGGACACAGCCGCCGACGAGCAACGCTTCATGGCCGTGGCGGCGGAGCGTATCGCAGATCGAATTGGCCAACTCGCGGGAATTCACGGTCTGATTATGCGCCAGGTGCGGCGAAGGCCGCACAAGAATTGAGATGAGGGAGGAACGGAGAAGCTATTTACAGCGAAGGACAAGGCAAGTGATGTCGTCGGACTGGCGTGTGGCGCCGACGAATTGTCCCACCTGCTGCATGAGATATTGCATGGTGGCCTGAGCGGGAAGATTGGGAAGATCACGGATGAGCTGGAGCCAGCGCGCGTCGGTGAACTCCTCGCCAGCGGAATTGAAAGCCTCGACGACGCCATCGGTGAACAGAACGAGAGTGTCGCCGGGCTGCAGATCGACGGAAGCGGCGACGAAAGTTGCTTCGCGGAGAATGCCGAACGGCAAGCCGCCGGATTCGAGGCGCTCGATGCCACCGTTGGTGCGGCGAACGACGGGTGAATTGTGGCCAGCATTCACATAGACCAGGTGGCGCGTGGAAGGATCGTATTCGCCAATCACGGCGGTGGTAAAGCGGAGGCCTTCGAGGCTGTGTGCGCAGGCGTAGTGATTCAGGCGCTCGGCAAGCTGCATGACGGGAAGGCCTTCGGAAGCGAGGGTACGCAGGCTGGCCTGGAGGGTGGCCATGAGAAGTGCGGCGGGGACGCTCTTGCCCGCGACATCCGCCATGACGAGGAGCAACTTGCCGCCGGAGGCCGCGTCAGCCGTGGGATAGAAGGCGTCGTAATAATCACCGGCAACGGAATTCTGCGGACGGGTCCAGAAAGCGACTTCCGCGCCGGGAATGGCGGGCGGCTCCGAGGGCACGAGCCAGGATTGGATTTCGCGGGCAATCTCGAGGTCGCGCTTCATGGTGACCTTGTCGGCGAGCTCCAGAGAAAGCAGCAGGAGCAACAAGACCGCGGCGAGAAACTCAAACTTCAGAGTTGCACTCTGGTTGTTTACCTGGAATTGAATGCCAGAGAGAAACAGCAGGACCAGTGCAGCGAGAAGGAGAACGCGGCGCGCGGGCGTGAGCTTGTTCAGCAATGCCCAGAAAAACTGTTTGATGACAGGCCAGGGCTGCTTCCAGCGGGGCAGCTTGTGGATTTCGTCCCAATCGACGTCTTGACCATAGAAGCCGTAGCTGGAGCGGGCATCGGCGGCAAACTGGGACCAAAGATCTTCGACAGCGCGGCCCTCGCTGACACGCTGCCAGAAGTTTTGCACGCGCTCGATGGGGGCAGGCCGCGGACGCGAAGTGCCCGGTGATGTGGGAACGGGAGCGCTCATGAATTGCCAGTATAGAACATTGGGGAGAAGCACGCAGCCGGACTCTGGGAATTAGGAGTCGTCGCGACGCAGAGAGCCGCCGAATTGAACGGAGCCAAAACCGAATTTGTCGCGGAGGCGGTCAGTGGCTTTGGTGAGTTTTTCGAGTCTATCGCGGCGTTCGGCTTCGAGGAGGTCGAGCTGTTCGGCGCCGTGGGAAAGTCCGGAAAGCGCAACGCCGAGGAGGCGCACCTTGCGTTTTGCGTCGCGATGTTCGCGGAAAAGATCGAGGAAGACGGCGAAGATGTCGTTGTCCAGGCGCACGGGATCCTGAAGAGTCCTGGAGTGGGTGTGGGTTTCAAAGCCCACGTAGCGGATCGTGAGTGTGAGCGTGCGGGAAGAGAGGCCGGCTTCGCGCAGGCGTTTGCAGGTTTTCTGGGAAAGATGACTGAGCAGGGATTCCAACTCCTGCACGTTGTCCGTATCTTCGCCGAAGGTGTGATTGTGTGAAATGGACTTTGGTTCGGCGTCTATCAGGAATTCATAGGAGTCGCCGCCGCGCGCTTTGCGGTAAAGCGCAGTGCCCCACTGGCCGAAGACCTTTTCCAATTTTTCCTGGGAGTGGGAAGCGAGCTGTTCGACGGTTTCGATGCCAAGGGCACGGAGGGCACGTTCCGTGACTTCACCGATGCCGGGAATTTTGCGGATGGGGAGCGGCGCGAGGAAGCGCGCTTCCATGCCGGGCGCGACCCACACGAGGCCGCGCGGCTTGGCTTGTTCGGAAGCCACTTTGGCGACAAGACGAGTGGTGGCCAGGCCGCCGGAACAGGGAAGCGCGGTTGTTTGCGTGATGGAGCGGAGCAGTTTGTCCGCGGCGGCGAGGGGCGGGCCATGAAGGCGCTCCGTGCCCGCGAGATCGAGATAGGCCTCGTCAATGGAAACCATTTCCACGATGGGAGAAAACCTGGCGAGGATGGAGGCGACGCGATCGCTCCATTCGGAATATTTTTCGTGATGGCCATCGAGGAACACGGCTTGGGGACACAAACGCGCGGCGGTGCGCAAAGGCATCGCGGAATGTATGCCGAACTTGCGGGCTTCGTAGCTGGCGGCGGAGACGACACCGCGCTGATCGGGCCTGCCGCCGACGACCACGGGTTTCCCGCGAAGGTCGGGGCGTTCGATGAGTTCCACGGAGACGAAGAAGGCGTCCATGTCCACGTGGAGGATGGAGGAGAGCAGGGGAGTATCGCGCACTTCGGCGGGATCGTGTTTGGCGCGGAAGCGAGCGAGATCCGGCATGCTCTCACCGTTGGACGAGAAGCTGGTTCCTTAGGCAGCGAGGTTCTTGGAACGGCGCTTTTCGGCGGTATCCACAAACATGCGCCGAATCCGCCCCTATCATACGGCTTTCACCGAGAGGGCTTCCAGATGCCAGTTGGAGGATCGCACGCGCTCGGCGGCGAGGACGCGGGGGATGCCGGCGAGGTCGTTCGTGACGCCGACGTCGGTCCAATGGGACGGATCGAGGAGGGGCTGAACCGCAGGGAGGCTGTTGTAGCCAAGCTCGAGGACGAGCAAGCCGCCGGGTTTCAGATGGCGCGCTGCTTGGGGGATGAGGGCGCCGTAGAGTTCGTAGCCTTGTTCGCCAGCGAAGAGAGCGGCAGGGGGCTCGTGGTCGCGCACCTCCCGAGGCAGGGAATCGGCGTCACGGTGGCCGATGTAGGGAGGGTTGCAGACGATGAGATCGAAGAGCCGTGACTCGTGATCCGTGGCGCGTGACTCGATGAAAGCTTCAAGGAGATTTGACTCGAGGAATTGGATTCGATTGGAAACGCCCAGGCGGGTGGCGTTGCGGCGGGCAACATCGAGAGCGGCGGCGGAGATGTCCGTGGCGTAAATAGTGGCGTTGGGAAGTTCCTTGGCCAAGGCGATGGCGATGCAGCCGGAGCCGGTGCCGACATCCACGAGGGTGATGCCGTTGCCGGTAAGACGAGGCGAGCGGCCGGCGTGGAGTCCGCGAAGGGCGAGGCGATCGAGGGCAACCTCGATGAGATGCTCGGTTTCCGGACGAGGGATCAAGACGTCGGGAGTGACCTCGAACTCGAGACCCCAGAACTCCTGCTTGCCCGTGAGGTGTTGCGTGGGCTCCCCGTTCGCGCGGCGTTGAATGAGAGCGAAATACTGAGTAGTGATTTCGGCGGAGAGAATTTCTTCCGGATGCGCATAGAGCCAGGTGCGATCGCGGGCGGCGACATGAAGGAGCAGAAGTTCGGCGGCCAAGGTGAAGGAAGGGACGTTAGCTTCGCGCAGTTGGCCAATACCCTGCTTGAGCAGGGAGCGCACGGAGCGATCTGTGGCGACACCGGCCATGGAAAAGGCTCAACCGATCAGGTGTTCCTTCTGGCGGCCGCTCGCTTCCACGGTGCCGTAGGCTACGCCATTTCCCGCATAGGCATACTTGGCGATAGCGCAGCCACCGAGAGCAGAGTGGCCAATGGCCAAGCCGCCAAATGCGCGCCAGCCGATTGCGACACCAGCAAGCGCGAAGAGCCCCAGAGAGACGCCGCCCACCGAAATGACGCCGACTGCCAAGCCCCCGATGGCGATGAAGCCGAAGGCCAAGCCTCCGAGCGCGATGACGCCGGTGGCGCGTCCACCAATGGCAATGATGCCGTGAGCCGCGGGGCTGTAGGAGACCAGCGGCAATCCAGCGATGCGGGTGGATGATTCGTAGACGTAGTCCTTCGAGAGAACAACAGCGGTGACGAAGTGAGTCAGACCGATGAAGACGATCATGTAAATGATGAAGAAGACCCAGAAGGGCATCATGATTTTGAGCGAGCGGTCGGGATCGGAAAATGAGTCGCTGATCCGGCGCATCCAAACGGGGCCTGGCTTCGAACCTGGACGGGAAAGCATGGGAACCTCCGTGAAAGAGATTATGCCTCGGCTAGCTCCTGTTTGAGGCGCTCCGCTTCGTAGTGACCCACCAGACCGTCGACGAGCGGGGCGAGTTTGCCATCCATGACTTCGGCTAGCTGGTGGATGGTCAGGCCGATGCGGTGATCGGTGACGCGGTTTTGCGGATAGTTGTAAGTGCGGATTTTCTCGGAACGGTCGCCGGTTTTGATCTGGCCGCGGCGCTCGGCGAGGATGGCGGCTTGTTGCTTTTCGAGTTCCATTTCGTAGAGACGGGCCCGGAGAACGCGCATGGCCTTGGCGCGATTCTTGATTTGCGATTTTTCGTCCTGCTGAGAGACGACCAGGCCGCTGGGAAGATGCGTAATGCGCACGGCGGAATAGGTGGTGTTGACGGACTGGCCGCCGGGGCCGGAGGAGCAGAAGGTGTCAATGCGAAGATCCTTGGCTTCAATCTTGATGTCGATTTCGTCGGCTTCGGGAAGGACGGCGACGGTGGCGGCAGAGGTGTGAATGCGGCCCTGGGTCTCCGTGTCCGGCACGCGCTGCACGCGGTGCACGCCGCTTTCGTACTTTAGCTTGGAATAGACCTTGTTGCCCGAGATGGCGGCGACGATTTCTTTCACCCCGCCCATGGAGGAGGGGGAACTTTCCATGACTTCCACTTTCCAGCCCTGGGATTCGGCGTAGCGTGAATACATGCGGAAAAGATCACCGGCAAAAATCGCGGCTTCGTCGCCGCCGGTGCCGGCGCGGATTTCGAGGATGATGTTCTTGTCGTCGTTGGGATCCATGGGAAGGAGCAGCAATTTGAGCTCGCGTTCTGATTGCTCCTTGCGGGCGAGTAGCAGCTTTTCTTCTTCCTGGGCCATGTGGCGCATATCGGCGTCTTCGGATTCGACGACCATCTGGCGGGCGCCGGCAAGATCCTTTTCGATTTGCTTGAACTCGCGGTGCTTGGAGACAACGGCTTCGAGTTCGGCGTGCTGCTTGGCAAGCCTCTGGAAACGTGCGGAATCGCTGACGATCTCCGGAGTGGAAAGTTCGTGGGTCATTTCCTGGTAGCGGGCGTCGAGCTGGTCGAGTTTTTCGCTGAGAGTGAGTACAGACATGTGAAAGCCTTTCTCCAACAAAACTGAGAGTCACGGAGGAAGCGTGGCGCAAGATGGGTGACGCGTGACTCGGGAGCACGAAGAACAGGCGCCCAGGAAGGGCGCGAGAGGAGTGTCAGCTAATAGAAAGAGGCGTACATCGGATACTCTGCCCAGTAAGAATAACGCGGAAAGAGGAGCGGCGCAATCGGGCGTATCGCGCCATCTAAAATGTAACCGGAGGGGACAACGTCGCGCCATTTAAGATGTAACCCAACCAAAACAAGTTTTCGAGGAGGTCCGGTTGGGGAACAAAGGGCGATGGGAGTATC
>Ga0074044_10000145_pt1 | contig 70817 bp, 65 predicted proteins | sample BogForMeECP23OM1_FD_94443 | JGI IMG/M metagenome (GOLD analysis project Ga0074044, IMG submission 94443) | Bog forest soil microbial communities from Calvert Island, British Columbia, Canada - Bog Forest MetaG ECP23OM1 | ecosystem: Environmental > Terrestrial > Soil > Wetlands ...
CCGAAGATTACATTCCGACGTTCGCCACTCCCGTCGCCTAGTCTTCCTCCGACGGCCACTGCCGTCAAGGTCGCCGGAACGAAACTCGCGTCAATCGAGCCCGACGGGTTCCCCAAATACGGGGCGAACCCCCGAACCGCTGAGGAACCTGGAATGCCCGAGCCTCGCGTCCGGACCCCGGTCTCCGTCCCGAAGAGCCGCCCACGCTCAAGTCTCGAGCCGGCCGAGCCGCTCCCGATGGTGGAAATCGCCTTGAGCGGGGTCGAGGGAGATGACTGGGTTACCGAGACGCTACGGACCCAAGGCGTTGCATTTCGGCTCCTTGGCTGCCGACCGGCCGACCGAGGACGGCGTCGTCTCGTCCGGCTCTTCGAGGTAGAAACAAACGGAACCGGCATCGGTCCGGTGGTCCATCGGCTGCGGGCCCGTCTCGCTGCACGGGAGCTCGCCGTGGCGAGCCTCGGGCGGGACCGGGCACTCCTTCGCGTGGCCGTCCCCATGCCCTCAATCTGCTCCGCTGCATTTGATCGGGGCGATTTTTGCATCAGCTGCCCCTTCTCCGGCACGACCGCCCCGGGGGGATCGACCACCTGGAACGTGTTGGTTCCCCAGATCGTCGACGCCCGTCGCCTCCTCACGGCGTCTGCTCGGTATGGAAAGCCTCGGCCGACACTAGTCCGGGCGGGTGCGTACCGGAAACGTTGGGGGCTCACGGGACGGCAGGAAAGGGCGTTGAGGCTCGCGTTCGAGCTCGGGTACTTTGACTATCCGCGGAGGGCATCCCTCTCTACGATCGCGACCCGACTCGGCGTCGGTCGTTCGACCGCTCTCGAGCTCCTTCGGAAGGCCACCACGAAGTTGGCTGCCCAGAGATTTCAAACAGAGCCGACTGGGGACCGACCCCCCTAGACGACGCGAACCGCTAGCCGGCGGGAAATTGTCGCCGGAAGAGGAAGGGCCTACGTCGGGATCGGGGTCCCGGGATTTCGTGATGCGGGGGGCTCGCACGGGCCGGAACTCGATGACGAGCTCGGGAGGATGCGCGCTCGTGAGTTGACTTGGAAACCGTTTCGTGCGGGCCGCGTGAGGTTGCGACTCGATCCTTTCCGGCAGCGAGGACGGCACGGAAGATGGTCTCCGCGAGCGCCGGGGAGAGTCCGGCCCGCTTCGCCCAGACTTGCGCTCGGGCGATGACGACCGCTTCCTGGACCGGGTCCGAGATTGGTCCGTCCGATTCCGAACGGATGCGGATGGCCGAACACGCGGCGTCGACCCGTGCCGCGACAAGGAGGACGAGCACTCGGTCGATCTCCTCGATCTCGCGCCGTACCGCGAGGAGCGAAGGAGCGACATGCACAACTTCGGACATTCGACCGTCCGAACCCGTCCCGGGCCAAGTTACTTCGACCGCACCGGTGCGGGGGCCGGCTCACATACCGCTCGCCGTGCCCGGGTCGATGCAAATCGTCCTTGCGTCCAACTTCGACGACCGACTGATCGAGGAGACAGCGGACCTGCCGGTGTCCACGTTCTTCGGTGGGTTCCCGATACAGTTGACGGGAGGCGGACGCCCTCCTCAGATCCTCCCCGCGGTGGACCGGGAGCGCTTCCGCGCCCATCTCAAGATGGTTCACCGGCATTCGCGCCAGTTCTTCGCCACGCTCAACAGCAACGACCTCGGGCTGAAGGAGTACGGCCCGGGATATGTCGACCGATTCCTTCGGGAGGTGGGGGACCTCATCGACCTCGGGGTGGATGGGTTCGTCGTCGCGCTACCCGCACTCATTGAAGCGATCCGGACGGAATACCCGGACGTTCCGATCTCGGTCTCCACGTTCGCCCGCATTCGGACCGTCACCCAGGCCGAATACTTCCTCAAACTCGGGGCACGGACGATCATCCTCGAGGAGGGAAACCGAGATTTCCGCCTCATCCGCGGTCTCATTCGTCTGGGGGCCGAGGTGGAAGTCCTGGTCAACCAGAGCTGCCTGCCCTCCTGCCCGTATCGAGGCCATCATCTGAACACGAGCTCACTCGCTTCGCAGCCCGACGCCCCGTGCCCGGCGTTCGAGTATCCGATCCTCGAATGCGGCCTTGAGTACGTACGGGACCCGGCCAAGCTCATCTCGGGGATCTTCGTGCGGCCGGAGGACCTCGCCGTGTTCGAGGAGGCGGGCGTGACACGCTTCAAGGTCTCCGGCCGGAACCGCTCCACCGCTTGGCTCCTACGGTCCGCACGAGCCTATGCCCATCGATCGTACGTGGGCAACCTTGCGGATATCCTGAGCCTCGTACAGGTCAAAGGACCCTCCGCCGCCTTGCAACGAATCGGAGCGGGTCCGGACGGGGAAGAGGCCCTCGCCCTGGCCCGGGCGTTCGGCCCTCTGTCGGAGCTCACGATCGACAACCAAGCGTTCCCTCCCGATTTCCTTCGGCACATCGCGGCCGTAGATTGCGAGCATACGACGTGCGAGGTGTGCGGGTACTGCCGTGGAGTCGCCGCGAAGGTTCTTCGGGTGGCGGGCCGCCCGGTGACGGAGTACGTTCCTCCCGCCGAGCTCCCACCGGCCATTCGTCTCCTACCTCGTCTGGGACCCAGCGCCGCGTGACCGAGACACTACCGATACGGCGGACCGCCGCTGCCCGATGCCACTTACTCCGATGTGGGGTAGTACGCTTCCTCTCCGAAATGGACCTCGTCCAATCCGGCCTTCTGCTCCTCGGGATTCGCTCGCAACGGCGAGAAGTAGTTGATCACCAGCATGATCGCGTACGTCCCGAGGAAGGCGAAGGTCGCCACCACCGCCACGGCAAACATCTGAAGCAGGGCGAAGTGGACGTTCCCGAACACTAGACCGTTCTGGCCCGCGGCATTGATGGCCACGGACGCGAAGAGGCCGGTCGCGACCGTTCCCCACATCCCGCCGACCCCGTGGCAGGCGAAGACGTCGAGAGAGTCGTCGAGCTTAGTGCGGGCCCGCCAGCGGACCACGAAGTTACATCCGATACCGGCCACGACACCGATCACCATCGAGAAGGCCGGGCTAACGTACCCGGCGGCGGGAGTTACCGCGGCCAGACCGCAGACGAATCCCACGCACATTCCCACCGCGGAAGGTTTCCCCTTCCAGATCCAATCCAACATCATCCAGCTCACACCGGCCGCGGCGGCCGCGAGGTTGGTGGTGACGAGGGCGTTGACGGCGATATCGTTCGCCGACAGCGAGCTGCCGGCGTTGAACCCGAACCAACCGAACCACAGGATCGCCGTACCGAGGATTACATAGGGAACGTTGTTGGGGCGACTCTCCTTGCCGAAGTCGATCCCCCGGCCGATGACGAGCGCTGCGGCCAGAGCGCTCACTCCGGCGGTGGTGTGAACCACCATCCCGCCCGCAAAGTCTTCGACTCCCATCACGTGGAGCCAGCCGCCGTCTCCCCACACCCAGTGGGCGACCGGGAAATAGATGAACGTCACCCAGGCCAGAATGAAGATGAGCAGGGGCTTGAGCCGGATCCGCCCGGCGAACGCACCGATGATCAGGGCGGGGGTAATCGCGGCGAACTTCAGTTGGAAGGCGAAGTACAGAAGGGCCGGGATGGTCGAGGAATACGCCGTATTCGCCGCCGAGCCGACCCCGTTGAGGCCGAAGTACTGGAAGTTCCCGATGAACCCGTACCCGACGGAGGGGCCGAATGCCATGGTGTATCCCCAGAGCGCCCAGGCTAGGCTCACAATCGCGAAGATGGCCATGCATTGGACGATGGTCGAGACGAGATTCTTCCGCCGGACCAGACCGCCGTAGAAGAACCCCAGTCCGGGGGTCATGATCATGACGAGCGCCGTCGCCGCGATGACCCAGGCGATGTCCCCCGAGTCGCACGGGACAGCCGGCGCGAGAGCCGTTCCGGGGACGCAGACCAGCACGGCCTAATTCTCCTCGATCCACGGGCTAGAGGCAACCCGTGGACTCGGGGGTTTGGAGATGTCAGGTTATCAATGTTTTGTGGGATGAGCTAGAGCCGACGGCGGCCGGGCCCCAACGATCAGTGCGTCCCGATAATCTTTCGGCAAATCGAGCAGAGGTGAATCGGGATGTCGATGAGGGTTTTCGACCCCTCGGGGTCCCGCCGCAGTGGTTCCCGGTCGCTCGGTTGGCTCCCATGCCAGGTGATTGGCGATCCGGCGATCGTCCACTCGACCGGAAAGGCGTAGGTGACCGCTTCGAGAGAAAGCGGTGACTTTCCTCCCGTCGCAAACCCGCCTCGAAGCTCGATCAGTCCCTGCTCCATTTGGGATGTGAGATGCCGCTCCCGAGCGAGGAGTTCCGGGACGAGCTCGCCGATTGTCCGTGGGTCGTCCGGTTGCTGAGCAGATTCCTTCGCGATGTCCATCAGGGTCTCAATCCACGGCATGAGCTTCTTGTACGCCTCGGGGTCACTGAAAACCTGTCGGGCGTTGATCCGAAAGTGCAGGCCTCCACTCTCCTCGTCTTGAATCCGCTGAAGGAAGTTGATCTTCCTCGACTGATCTTCGATCTGGCTCCGGGCATTGCTGAAATACGAGAGGTACGCCCGGGTACGGACCTCTTCGTTAAGGTGGTCCAGGTCCACTTGTGTTCGTCGGCAAATGTAGCACGAGTCGACCATTTGCGGTTCCTCGGTCGGAAGCAATTGCCGGTGGCACCTTAGCAGATGAGGTTGGCGCTTCGGCCGGCTTTGGAAGCCCTCGTAGCGGGAAGCTGCTAAGGCATTGCATGGAACGAATCATCCGATTCTGCGTCAGCGCCCAGACCACTGCCGGGGGCGACCGGAGCTCCCCCACCCGGAATCGGCGCGCCACACGACCCCCTCGTCAGGGAACGGTACGATCGATCGCCCGCTGCGAAGCGTAGAGGGCAACAATGATGGTCCGGGGAGTCCTTTCATTCGCCGATGAAGCCCCCGTTCACCCTCGAAACCTTCCCGGTGGCGGACGAGAACCTCCTATGCTCTTGGTGCAGCAGTCCAATCGCAAAGGGTGGTACAGCGGTTCGCGTAGTCGACTACCCGACCGCCCTGCCCGAGAATCTGCGAGGGTTCTACTTCCATTCTATGGAACACCTCCGGGACTGGGCACAACAAGCGGCTCTCAACGCGAGGCGACTCATCGCGACCAACGATCCGACGTACCACGTGCATCCGGCCGAAATCGAGGCGAGACGCGAGGCCTATGACGCGCTCGCGCAGATGACGTTCCCCCAGCGTTAGACCTTGCCCAGCTGAGCTCGCTGGCCACTCGAAGACGGACATCGACGCGCGGACCGACTCGATCGCCATTCCCTCGGCAAGAACCACGGTGACTGACCCACATACCAGTTTGTTTCCCCATCTTGCCAGATCACACGATTCCTATGTCTTCGGGGATTCTGACTTAGGGCGTCACGAAAAGTGCGGGATTTGGGTATGCGCGACCGGCGACGCCGGGGCCCGTGGGAAGTGTTTCATGATCGGGAGCGAAATGTCCCCACTCTGGATATTAGGGCGAATCGATTCGGCTCATGAACAACAGGCAAGACTGTGAATCCCAGCGCGATCGGGCCCCAGACATTTGAATTGGCGACTGATGGCTCCACCGGTCGGCACTTCTGGCATCGACTTCCCACGCGCCTCACCATTGACGGGAACGGCATCCGAATTGACTACAGCCCGTCGAAATCCCGGATCCTCCGGTGGGACGATCCCAAGCTGCAGTACGCGCTGCTCGACTTCCGCGAGGCACCGCACAATCGCCCCCCCTGGGTACGACACCCAAAACAGTTGGAGTTCCGTTACCGACCGGAGTTCGTCATATCTGCCTTTGCCATACCGGAGGAGGTTTACCAAGCGCTTTCCGCCGCTGCCCGATCGGCCGGCCTCATCTTGGGCCCTTCAGTCACGGGCGGGGGGATCCCGGCGGGAACGAAAGTGCACCATTACGCCCGGAAACCGCCGCGCTGGTGGTCTAGAATCGAGAGGGGAGCTCCCGGAAACCCACCCCCTTCGGGACGCAAGAATTGATTCGTGTCGGAGCGAGGGGGAGATGGCGCATTCTCGCCCCCGCAACCCTCCCGAACGGCGCGCGCGTTCGATGACCGACCGTGAGGAGTTCAATGCCGGGGCCAGGATTCGAACCTGGGAACTCCTGCGAGAGCAGATCTTGAGTCTGCCGCCTTTGGCCGCTCGGCCACCCCGGCGCCGCCGGGGCGAGGAGTCGGCCGGCCTTATTCGTCTTCCGTTTCCTCGTCTACCACGTCGGACTCTTCGGTAATCGATATGGACAGCGCCCCTTCATCGCGTCGGGCCGCACGAAAACCGGCCGGTGGGAGAGACGGGCTCGAGACTTTCGTCTGCGTCGAAAGCATCCGTCTCTGGCGGCCGCAGCGCAGGCAAGTCCGAACCCGGCGCCCGGAGCGCAGGCGCGTTCGGACGGTCCGGCCTTCCACCCAGTAGGTCGAGCATGTCCGGCAGTACAGCTCCCGGTATTCCCTCAGGAGTCGCACGTTGTAGCGCATCCCGATTCGGCGAGCCAGATTCACATAGCGGTCGGCCAGCTCCGGATGGCGGCCCAGCGACTCGCGCTCCGCGAGCGCAAACAGCGTCGAGACCCGGTCCCGGGCGATCCGAACCATCGCCCCGGTCCGGCGGCCCTTGCGTCCCGTTCGCTTCACGATTGAGGCTGCTGGCATACGGGACAGTAAACGGCGACTCGGCTGATGACCGTCCGACAACGAATACAGTATTTTCCCGAGGGAGGAGGCGCGATCGGCCCCACGGCTCCCGGGATGGGCGCCGAAAGCATGGCGTACCCTCCGGGCACGTAGCTCACGGGGAAGCCGGGCGGTGGCGGAGGGGGGGGCGGCGCTCCGGAGGGTGGGGCTGCGAGGGTTGTTCCCGCCGTCGGGGGACCACGGTTCAGAGGGTTGGGTGGGGCCCCCGCGGTCGCGTCGACCTGGGGCAGAGTGTAGCCACACTTGGTGCAGAACAACGCCCCCTCGTTCGCGAGCTCGCCGCAATGGAGACAGACCGACACGGAGGGGGCAAGGTTAATGGCGTATATCACCGTCAGGTGGCCAGTGAGACACCGGTCGGTCGCACTCGTGACTCGGGACCCCGGGCTCTACCATGAGCTGGCGGGGTTCTTGCGAGAGCGACACGTTCCGACAATCAGTCTTTTGCCGGGAGACCGGATCCCCGACCAGGTGGCGGCGGTGCTCACCTCGAATTCCGAGGCGGCCCTGATCTCCCACTCGAACGTTCTCGCGGTCGGGGAGACCTTGGACCGGCGAAGCCTGGCGGCCGCGGTCCGACACGCGCTCGAGTCGGCGGATGCGGGCGAGGCGATCATCGTCGGCCTCGACCCCGGCCCCCGACCCGGGTACTCCATCTTAGCGGGGGCCACGGTCCTGGGCGAAGGCGTACTCGAGACGCCCGAAACCGCGGGCACGCTCGCGGGTCATTTGCGGCACCGATTCCCCTCCCGCCCGGTCCTCTTCCGAGTTGGCAAGGGGGACCCGCCGGCGAGGAATCGGATCGTCAACTCGCTGCTGGAACACCACCGCTCGGTGGAACTCGTGGACGAACAAGGAACCACCCCTCGCGGCCACCGACGTCCGCGCGACGCGGCCGCCGCGCGGAGCATCGCTCACTCACGAGGAAACGTCGTGCGGGAGCCGTTGCCTCTCACGTTCACTCCGGGCGATATTGCGAACCTGCAGCGTCTGAGCCGGGAGGGGAGCGGGGGGCGCCTGACAATCTCCCGCTCGAGCGCGCACCGGGTCCTCCGGGGCGAGATCACGCTCGCGGAGGCGGTCGCGGAAGCGATGTCCCGACCCGACCGCTCCCGAGCGGGACGAGACACCAGCTCCCCCCGGGAACCCCTTTAACCCGCCGGAAGGTCGGCGCGGACGTGGTGCTCTCTCCCGAGGTTGAGGCCCGGGCCCGCAGGGCGGCCCTCGAGAACGCCCTCGCTCACGACGGGGCCGCCCAAACGGGGCCGATCGTCGGCCGGCTGCTCGCCACCGATGCCTCCCTGCGCCCCGACGCCGACGCGGTACGTTCCCTCGTCTCGGAGATTGTCGCCGAGATTCGCGGACTGCCGCTGGCCGAGCTCGAGGATCGTCTCGCGTCGGTGGGTGGCCCCGCGATCCAGACCCCGCGGGTCGCGCGGAACGAGGCGCCGGATTTCCCCGAGCTCCTCGGAGCCGTCCGCGGTAAGGTGGTCCTTCGAATGGCCCCGTTCCCGAGCGGGGTCCTCCACATCGGCAACTCCCGGATGCTGTTCGTCAACCAGCTCTACCGGGAACGATACGATGGGAAGCTCCTGCTCGTTTTCGACGATACGATCGGCTCGGCCGAGAAACGCATCGAGACCGAGTTCTTCGACCTGATCCGGGGCGACTGCGAGCTCGCGGGGGTGCGCCCGGACGCGGTCTACTTCAAGTCGGACCGGGTCGCGTCGTTCTACCCCTGGGCACGCCGGGTGATCGAGAAGGGCGGGGCGTACGTGTGTCGCTGCCCCCAGGAGCTCTTGGGGAAGAACCGAGTGGCCGGGGTGCCGTGCCCCGAGCGCTCGCAGACAGTCCCCCAAACCCTCGAGGAATGGGAGAAGATGCTCGGCGGCTCGTACGCCCCGGGAGAGGCGGTCCTTCGGTTGAGGACCGACATGGCCGACCCGGATCCGGCGTTCCGTGACCGAGTCCTTCTGCGGATCAGCGACGTCGACCACCCGCGGGTAGGGCGCAAGTACCGCGTCTGGCCGATGCTCGAGTTCTCGTGGGCGGTCGACGACATCGAGCTGGGCGTCACCCACGTGCTCCGGGGGAAGGACCTGGTCATGGAGGACCGGATGCAGCGGTACATCTGGGACCTCCTCGGGATCGCAGGGCCTCCCTTCCTGCACTGGGGGATCCTCCGCGTGCGAGAAGCAAAGGTCGCGAAGAGCAAGTCGTACAAGGAGGTAAAGTCCGGACTTTACGATGGCTTCGCCGACCCGAGGACGTGGTCGCTCCGCTCGCTCGTCCGTCGGGGAATCTCGATGGAAGCGCTCCGACAGTTCATCCTCTCCTTCGGCATGTCGCTCGCCGACATCGAGGTCCCGGCGGAAACCCTCTACTCGGAGAACCGCAAGCGAATCGACGGGACGACGGTCCGCCGGTCGTTCGTTCCCGACCCGGTTCGCGTCGAGGTCGAGGGCTATCCGTTCGACCTGGCTCGCGTCACCCTCCCCAACCACCCCGACCTTCCTGAGCTCGGCACTCGCTCGGTCGCCGCCGGTCCCACGTTCTTCCTGCCGCGACGAGACCTCGTCGCCCACGCCGGCGAGGAGGTTCGATTCAAAGACCTCATCAATGTGCGCCTGGCCAGCGAGGTGCCCCCCTCCGCGGGCACGATGCACGCGGTGTTCACGAGCCGCGAGAATCGCAAGCTCCCGCGTCTGCAGTGGGTCGGGGCTCCGGGCGCGGTGTCGGTCGAGCTGCTCGGGCTCGAAGGAGACCATTCGACAGGCCTCGGAGAATCGGCGCTCTCGGCGTCGCGGCCGGGCGAGGTCTTTCAGTTCGAACGGGTCGGGTTCGTGCGGGTGGAAGAGGACTGGGTTCCCGGGTCCGCAGCACTGAGGGTCGTCTACGGCCATCCGTAGCGCCGCGCCGAGCTTTTTGTATCGGGAATCGCTTGTATCCCCGAGCGTCCGATGAAGTTCCTCCATACCTCCATCACCGTCCGCCACATGGACGAGAGTCTGGCGTTCTACACCGAGGTCCTGGGCCTCCGATTCGAGCGGCGAAGAACCATCCCGGAGAACCACGCCGAGATCGCCTTCGTGCAGGACCCCGCGTCGGGAGCGCGGGTCGAACTCACTCACTGGGAGGGAAAGGATCAGTTCGAGGTGGGCGAGCAGCTCGACCACCTGGCCTTTGAGGTGGAGGACCTCGACCGGTTCTTGATGAAGGTGCGGGCGAAGAACGTCCGTGTCGCGAAGGAACCGTACCGACTCTCGGGCGGTTCGTCCCGGATCGCCTTCATCCTCGACCCGAACGACGTCTGGATCGAACTCATCGAGCACCCGCCGACGGCAGGCTAGTCGGACGTCCGTGGTCGAGGGACCGCCCGACGCCGCCAGTGTCGTTCACGGACGGTCGCTTCTCGCGGTGTTCGGAGCGACCTTCTTCGTGCGGTTCGCTTTCGGCATCACGCTCGCCGTGTTCGCGAGTTACATCCTGGGCCGGCTCTCGAACCTGAGTGGGAATGATGAGGGAACCGTCGGTCTCGTCGCCGCGATGGCCCCGATCGGGGAGTTCACCACCGTCCTCCTCTCCGGGATCGCCACGGACCGCATCGGTCGATTTCCCGTGCTGTTCACAGGAATGCTGGGCTCGGCCCTTCTGTTCGGGTTGGTGGCCATCACCCGCTCGGTCGTCGCCCTAGGGGCTTTGAATTTCCTGTTCGGGATCGCCAGCGGGGCGATCCTGGCATCGAGCCTTACCGTCATCGCCGACCGCTCGACCGCGGACGAGCGAGGTCTCGAGATGGGACGCTTTGACGCCATGAACCTCGCGGGTTGGCTCGGCGGATTTGCCTTCGGGATCGCGATCCTCGGGCTCATCCAAGATCACCAACTCTCGGTCGCGTTCCTGCCGTACGTGTTCGTGCTCGGTGCCGTCACGCTCCTGGCCGGCTTCCTGTTCGCGTGGTACCTCGTTCGTATCGTTCCACGGATTCTTCCCGCACCGGGATTCCCGGTCGGGCAAGTCCTACGCAATGCCTTCCGACGCAGCGTTCTCCTCGTCACTCTGCCGTGGCTGATCGTCTACATGCTGATCGGCTACGTGCTGGTCTTCGTGGGGACCGCGTCGGCGGGGGTCGGTTTCCCGGACATCTACCTCGCGGCCGGAATCGGGGGCGGAGGTGCCCTGCTGGTGATTTCCCAACCTCGGTTCGGACGCCTCGCGGACCGCTACGGACGGACGCGCATGATGAACATCGGTGTGGCGGGCTTTGTCGGTGTCATGGTGACGGCGTCCCTCCTCGTTGCCTTCGGGCCCCTACCGGAGCTGCTGGCGGCACTCGTCGTCTGCGTCCTGGCCGCGCTCGCGTACGGCCCGGCGGCGCTCGCCGCATTGGCCGACCTCGCGTTCGCGCTCAGTCGGGGGACCACGATGGCGATCTACTCGCTCACGATCTCGCTTGGAATGATTCTGGGCCTCGTCCTCGGAACCCAATTGGTCGACCGCTTCGGGAACGATGGATACTACCTGTTCTTCGGCGGGATCGCAGTCGCGCTCGTCGCCATCTCGGCGTTCCGCTACTGGGAGGTTCGGCTCGGTCCGCCGGCTCAGCCTACGACTCCGGCTCAATGATGACGTGCCGCAGGACCGGGTGGGTTTGCTGAAGGGCATGGGTGATCTGGTCGATCGCCGCCTCGATCTGGTCGGTGGTCAATCCGTCGTGGAAGTTGACCCGCAGCGCGAGAAGCGCGTCGTCCGGCCCGAGGACCATTGATTGGAGGGCCCGCACCTTGGAGACACGAGCGTCGCGCTCCACGACGCCGAGGATGGTGCGGGCCTCCCCGGGATCGAGGGCCTGACCGATCAGGAGCCCGCGACTTTCGAGCGTCAAGACGATCCCCGTGATGACCAGCAAAGCCCCCTCGATGATCGCCGCGGCACCGTCCGCGGCGTAATTCTGGGTCCGATAGACGACAATCAGTGAGGAGAAGGCCACCAGGCAGCCGATAATCGAAACGACGTCCTGGTAGAAGACCGACTTGAGTCCGATATGCCGGGACTCGAGTAGGGACTGGAGGGTCTGTTGGGACCGGCGGACCTCCCGCAATGTGACCGCGATGCTGACGGCACTGACCCCGAGGGTCGCGCCCACGACGAGCAGCGCGTCCCCGATGTGCGAGATCGGGTTCGGGCTGGTGACCTGGCTCACGCCGGTCGTCAGGGCGAGAATCCCCGCGACGGTGAAGGTGATGACGATCGAGACGAGGGCCCAATAGAATCGTTCCTTTCCTCGTCCGAACGGGTGGCGATAGTCGGCGGGCAAGCGTGATGCATACAATCCCCACAGGAGGAGAGCACTTCCGACGAGGTCCGTAATCGCGTAGATCGCCTGGGCGAGGACGGCTCGGCTCCCCGACGAAATCGCGACGAGGAGGTTGAAGGCGAAGAGCGCCCCGTTCAGCAGGAGGGTTGCGATGATGACGACTTGGGAACGCATGGAGCTCGAAGTCTCCGCCCGAGCTAACAACGGACGGAGGGACCGCCCATAAAGGGTTGTGTTAGCCGCCGGGCCCTTCGGAGAATGCCCCCGAAGACCAACCGTTAAATCGCGGCGACCGGTGCTCGAGCGAAGGTGCTCCGATGAGCGAAACCTCCGCCCGTCCCTCGGCTACCGTTCCCACCCCACCGGCGTCCTCCCCCCACCGATATCCCCGCCCTCAGCTCAGCCGGCTCGGCCTGGGCCCGGGCAAGCTGACTCGATTGAAGCGTCTGCTCTACCAACACGGCCCGGGCGGCGGCACCCTCTTGGTCCTCCCGATCGATCAAGGTTTGGAACACGGTCCGGTCGATTTCTTCTCGAACCCGGACGCCCTCGACCCTCAGTACCAGTACGACCTGGCCAGCGAGGGGAAGTTCAGCGCCATCGCGCTGCACATCGGCCTAGCCGAGAAGTACTTCCACGAATATGCCGGCGACGTTCCGCTCATCCTCAAGTTGAACGGGAAGACCACGATTCCCGGCGACGCGCAGCCATTCAGCCCGCTCACCGGCACGGTCGAGGACGCCGTGCGATTGGGCGCGGACGCCGTCGGCTACACGATCTACGTCGGCTCGCCCGCCCAGGACCGTGATTTCCTCCAGTTCCTCGAGGTCCGGAGAGAGGCCCAGCGGCTCGGCATGCCGCTCATCGTCTGGGCATACCCTCGGGGCGAGGCCGTGGCGAAGAAGGGCGGTAAAGAGAGTCTCTATGCCATCGACTACGCGGCCCGAGTCGCCCATGAACTGGGGGCCGATGTGGTGAAGCTGAACTACCCGGTCGCTTCCGAGAAGGACGCGGAAAGCCCCGCCCCTTACAACACACTGCGTCTCCCTCCCTCGGAGGCGTTCCGAAAGGTGGTCCAGAGCGCGGGACGCTCCCTCGTGCTCGTGTCGGGCGGCGAGAAGGTCGAGGACGCGGAGCTGCTGCGCAAGGTCCGCTCCTCGATGGACGCGGGTGCGACGGGGATCATCTTTGGCCGCAACCTCTGGCAACGCCCCAAGGCCGAAGCCCTTCGATTGACCCGGGAACTTCATGCGATCTTCCGCGAGTACGCGCAACCCCCGTCCTAGGGCCGCCCTCCGGCTTCTCATCGTTCTCGCGGGGGAGGACCACCCGAGGGCGTGCACCGGCCGACGCCTTCTCCGTTGGGGCCGCGTGGAGCGGGTTCCCCGGGAGGACGCCGGCTCTCCCTCCCCGGTGGTCCTCGACCCTTACTCCCCCGCTCCGCTTTGCGGAGCGGACCGAGAGGCCGCCGTCCGCGGCGGACTCCTCGTGGTCGACTGCTCGTGGAATCGACTTTCGGCGAGGGGCGCGTTCCCCGGCTCGGAGCGGGCCGGCCGCCCCCGCGCCCCGCACCGCCGGCTCCCGGTCCTCATCGCCACGAACCCGCAGCATTACGGACGGGTAGCCCAACTGAACACGGTGGAGGCGCTGTGCGCCGCTCTCTACGTCCTCGGACGACCCGAGGAGGCCGAACGGGTGATCTCCGGCTTCGCCGGAGGCGAGGAGTTCCTCGAGGTGAATCGAGACCGGCTCGAGAGATACTCGCGCGCCGTCGCGCCGGACGACATCACGGCCGCGGAGAAACTTCTCTTCGGCGGGAGCTGAGTCGAGCCCGGTCACTCGTTCGGCGGCGCCCAAGCGCCGATCACGAGGAAGGCGACCACTGCGACCGCCACCCCGGCTATGGTGGGCAGCGCCGCGGTGGTGAACGTAGGGGTGTTGTAGTAGGAGAGACCCATGAAGAGGGCGTAGGTGGCTCCGATGATGATCGCCACCCCGAACCACACGAAGGGCGTGACCCCACGCTCGGCGGTCTCGGCCCCGGCGCTCATGGGCTCACCCATAGGATCCCCCACATTCCCATGACGTCACCTTGGTCCGAACCGGTCATCCAGTTCGATTCTCCGGCCGGGTTGTAGACATACGGGATCGGGCTCACGAGGCCGTAGACGTAAACCCCCGCCGGCAGGGTCGCGGTCTCGTTCATTGGCGAGCCGACGCGCAGCGGCATGGTCGTGACCGGCACGAGGTTTCCCCCGGTGGTGTTGATCGCGTAGATCCCGACCTTGTAGGGGAGCGTGTAATTGTGGGCGGCGAGGTAGTTCAATTGGCCGTTGGGGTCGTTCGAGGTCACGTTGACCAGGTAGCTGTCGATCCCGATGCTCGATGTCGGGATGTAATACTGGAACGACACCGCTCCGGGGGACGCGGTCAGGGTAGGGCCCGGTACCGAGTTATCGAAGAGACCTTCTTGGTCCACGAGGAGGAAAGCCCCGTTCGCACCCATCACCGGGGGATTGTAGATGTCCCCCTCGCCCCCGTTCGACTGGTACTGGGCGAGGCTCGAGGAGCCGGTCGCGGGCAGGACCACGAGCGCGGCCACGTCCTGACCGAACCACGGCCCGTTGTATTCGGAGTCGGGCGCGGCATAAACGCCCGGGACCGAAGGCGCTTGGAAGAGCCAGTAGGACATCGCGTCGGGGATCACCTGGATGTCAACGGTGGGAAGATTTCGGAAGGGCAGGTAGAAACCGCCCGTCGCACCCTGGGCCGTGGCATTCACCGCTACCCACTGCCCGGCATGAACGACCATCACGTTGGAGTACGACCCGTGGATCAGACCGCTCTCCTGGACCCCCCAGTAGTACTGGTAATTCACGAGAGAGAAGTACTCGGCGCCGGCTGGCGGGTCCGAGGGGGTGCCGATCGTTGTGGAGTCGGTCACGGTGAGCGGAGAGGTTGTCACGAGGACTCCGAGGATCAGGACCACGACCACCGTGATCCAGGTACGTTCGGCCCGTTCGCGTCGCGCGCGCGGGACGCTCCGCTCGAACTTCCGGTCCGAGATCGGGACGGTGGGCTTCGGATGAGTCGATTGGGCCATCTTGCGAACGATCTCGTCGAGCGATAGGCCCTGCACCGTCAGCAGCTCGCCCTTGAACAGCGTCAACAGGACGTTGGCGACGAAGAACAACTGGGCTCCGATCGAGATGATAACGAAGACGAAGAGCCAGACTTGATCCGACACGACGGCGTTTGTGAGCGGGAAGATGAGCGAACGTCGGAGGATACCGTCCGACCCCAATAGGTCCATGAACAGGACGAGGCCGCTCCATCCGATCGCCGTGGAGACGAAGTGGGCCTGGGCGAGTCGAGGGGAATACCACAGCCGTCCCGCCAGGAGCGGGAACGCCGCATACACGACGGCAAACCCGCCGGCCGCGATGGAAAGGAGAGCGATCGCATGGAAGTGGCTGACGATGAACATCGTATTGTGGAGGTCGATGTCGAAGGCGAGGGTATTGTTGTCCGGACCGGTGAGGCCCCCCGCCATCGTCCCGGCGAACGAGAGAAGAAGGAACAGGGTCACCGCGTTCCACTGCCACTCGCCTCGCCTCACCCCCTTCGTCGTCATCCAGACGGTGAAGAACGTGATCGCGGAGGGAACGATGATGAAGAACGTCAGGGCCATCGTGAGCCAGGCGGACCACGGCGGAACCGGCGTCAGGTAGAGGTGATGGATCGAAAGCACGGGGGTGAGGATGGTGAATATCACCGCGGCGGCGAACGCGGCCCGATAGCTGTAGATCGGCCGCTTCGCGAAGATCGGGACGAGGAAGTAGAACGCGGTGATCGGGATCAGGAACAGAATGTAGACGATCCCGTGCCCGAAGAACCAGAACAAGACCTGGTTAGCGAGAGGGTCGACCGGACCCACTCCGAAGTAATTCAAAAGGTCCCAAGCTGACGAGGCAAGGACGGTCGCGTACGAGAGCGGGATGAGGATGACCGTCGCAAGGACGAACAGTGCGAACGGAGGGATCCGCCGGACCTGGCCACGGTGGCTTCGCCACCAGTCGAGGAAGTGAATCAACATCCAGGCGGCCCAGATGACAACCCCGACGCTGAGCGCGATCCAACCGAGATACCAGAGAGGGCTCGCGACGTACGAGGAGAGGCCCCGGATCCCGAGCGGCGAATAGAAGTACCACCCGAGCGCGGGAAAGTAATTGTCGTTGAACTGCGGAAAGAGATAGAATGGGCCCTCCATCAGCACCATGCTGAGGTTGACCAGGAGCACCGAGAGGTAGTACGCCCACTTGTGGCGCGGGACAAGACCGAACGCCGTGACGAAGATGATTCCGAAGAGCGCCAGTTCGAGCTGCTGGGCGAACCCGAACAGCATCCGAATCCCGTGTAAGGTGAGCGAGGAGTAGATTTCCTGGTTCGAAAGGTGGAGCGACTGGCCCAGAGCGAACGCCGTGACCTGGGTCTCGAATCCGAAGATGTCGAACGCGCCGACGATCCCCCAGAAGACCGACGCGACCACCATGAGCATGGTGATCCGGGTCATCCAATCCCGGTCGAGCTGGAAGACCCGCTGGAAGAAGGTCAGCTTCGCGAGCCGGGACCGGACCACCTCTTCCGTCCGGTCGAAGAATCGGATGACGGCCGGGGGCTGTTCAAAGACCGGAACCGGACCCTCGGCGACGACGCTCCTCGGTGTCCCGGCGTCGCTCCCGCCCATGCCTCCGACTACCGCTCCGCGGAGCCGATTCCACGCTATGCCGAAGGAGTTCGTACGGACGGACCAAGTGAACTCAACTTGACGGAACAGCCGACACGAATCTCGCCGACCCGGGACCCTCGATTCACGACGGGAACGGAAACGAACGTCCTTCCGTCGGGAGGTGTTCTACCTTGAGGTCGGTGACGGATCGTAGCGGAGCCGCGAGGGGAAGATGTGCCACGATCACTCCCCCGTACCGTTCGTAGATCCGGGACGTGTGCAGCGTGAGGCAGCGACCTCCGTAGAGGGGTCGCCCCGTCAGGTCGGGGTCGTGTCCGCGCAGCATCAACCGAAGGCCCGTCGCCTGCAGGAACCGGTCCAGGTCTCGACTCCCCCACGGAAGAGCCGCGCCCCGACGGATTCGCGAGGCGTCACACTCGGCCCATGTGATCTCGGCGAGACGTTCCGTATCCAGGGATTCGAACGCCTTCGTCCACGGGGAGGGAAGATCACCTCGTGGAAAACCCGCGTGAGCGAGGTAGGCCCCGTTCGAGGTGGTCATGGCGAGCGGGCCTCGCTCGAAGAGTCCCAAGAGCCGCTCGTACCTCGTCGAGTCCGGCCCCCACAGCTCGTCCACCTCTTCCGGAAGATTGTGGGGGATGGCGGGAATACGACGAACCACCTCGTGGTTTCCCTGGATCAGATAGACCCGATCCGGGGCCTCGGCCGCGAGGCTGAGGAGATAGAGCGCGTTCGCGACCGAGCCCGCCCCGCAGTCATCCGGGGCCCGATCGACGTAATCCCCCAGCCCGACCAGGCAGCGGCCGTCCGCTCGATAACGCTTGACGACCTCTTCGGTCGACCTCCAGTCGCCGTGGGTGTCACCGAACACGATCGCCTCCTCGGCGCTCCCCCGGGACAGTTCCGTCACCGGATTTCGGAGGGGCACGCCCCGTTCGAGGTAGTCGAGAAGTTCGTCGGCCTCTTCCGGCGAGAGACGGAGCAGCTCGGAAGGAGGCCGGGGAGTTCGTCGCTCGGGCATCCGCCGAACCTGTCAGGGTTCCCGGAGAAGTGCGGGGGGCCGGAGTTTCCGGCGGCCGGTCCCGAGGACCGACCTACCCTTTGAACCGGCGAATGCCCTAGGCAACAGGGTCCTAAGCCCTGCCTCGGTGGCCCCGCCGAACGCGTCGGACGGATTGGCCGAGCTGGAGCACCCCCGCACCGGAAGAAGGACGCGAACCCGATAGTAGCCCCGGCAGGAGTTTCGGCCGTCGGGGAAGGCGACCACCGCGGCGTTCGAACCTGCGTCGCGAGATCCAGAGTCTCGCATGATTGGCCACTACACCACGGGGCTACGAAAATGCCAGCTTCGGGCCGTTGATAAACGTTGCCGCGCGGAGGAGCTTCTGAGAGCGCGCGTCGAGGATACGACCACACGGCACAAATAGACCGGGACAGTCCCTCCGACCGGCCACGCCCCGGGGGCTGCATGGCCGGGGAAGGGAGGATCCACTTGACAGCTCAAGGGGATTCTGCACCCGTGGTCCCCGGGCCATCAAATCTTGGGCCGACGGCCGGGACGCTGCCATCCCCGGCATCATCGAAGATTCGATGGAGCCGACCAGCGACGCTTCTCTACCTAGCCCTCCCCCTTTCCATCGGGGTAATCGCCGCTTCCGACCCGGGGTTCACGGCTGCCGGACTCGCGAGCTATCTTCCGACCGCCACCGTCGACGTCTCGTACTCCTTCCTGCGCATGTCGGCGGCGTACGTCCTCTCGCTCGCCTTCGCGCTCTCCTACGGCTACTACGCTGCGGCCCACCGGACCGGAGAACGGGTCATGATCCCGATTCTCGATATCCTGCAGTCCGTTCCTATCCTCGGATTCTTCCCGATTGTCGTCCTCGTCCTCTACAACCTACAGCCGTCGGGGTTCGGACCCAACCTGGCGTCCGTGATCCTGATCTTCACGTCCATGTCCTGGAACATGGTCTTCGGGGTGTACGAATCTCTGAAGACGGTGCCATCTGACCTCCGCGAGGCGGCCGACACCTTCGGGCTCAAGGGCTGGCTCCGGTTCCGACGCCTGCTCTTTCCGGCCACGGTGAATCGCCTGGTCTACAACTCGGTTCTCTCTTGGACGGGGGGCTGGTTCTTCCTCGTCGAGGCCGAGATCTTCACCACGAACGGGGCGGCCTTGCCCGGCATCGGCAGCTTCCTCTCGTTCGCGGCGAGCGGCCACAACAGCGAACAGTTCCTCGCGGGCCTCATCGTCCTGGTCATCGTCATCGCACTCCTCGACTTCCTGCTCTGGAGGCCGCTCGGTCACTACGCCGAGCGGTTCCGGTTCGACCAGGCTCCTTCGGGAGAGGGGGAGCCGATCATGCCCGCCGGGACCTCGGGTCGATTCCGCCGTGCCGCTTCGTACGTCACTCGCGGAGTGCGAACGGGCGTTACCCGCCTAAGCACTCCGCTCGTCCAACTGGCCGCTATCACGGTGCGGCCCAGCCGTCGGCCGAGCGCCCGCCGCCAGGCGGTCATCTACCATCTTTCGTTGGGAACGATTCTCGTCCTCGTCTGGTTGATGCTCATCGCCATCGTCGTGGCGGTCTACACCGTGTTCAGCGGCACGATCTTGCCGCCCGTTCGCGCCCAGATGCTCATGCTTCCTCTCGCCGTGGGATTCTCCATCACGCGCCTGGTGATCGCGTATGCGATCTGCCTCGCCATCGCGCTTCCCCTCGCGCTCCTGATGGCGCGGGGTCCGCGGGCCCGCCGCGTGGGACTTCCGATCGTCGAAGTGGTGGCCTCGTTCCCCGCGACGGCGCTCTTCCCGGTCATCATTTTCGAACTCGTCCCCTACATCAGCGCGGAGGGGGCGGCGATACTCATGTTGATGACGGGGATGATCTGGTATCTCTTTTTCAATCTCCTCTCGGGCATTCGCTCGATACCGCCGGACCTCGAGGAAGCCGCGCGATCGTTCGGTCTCAAAGGCCGGAAGCTCCTTCGCCGAGTCCTCGTCCCCGGGGTCTTCACCGCGCTCATCACCGGCTCGATCACCGCTTTCGGAGGGGGGTGGAACACTTTGATCGTCGCGGAGTACCTCAAGGTGGGATCCGGTCAATCCCTGAGCGTCCTCGGTGTCGGCCAGTTGATCGACATCGGTTACGGCGAGTCCGCGAACGGGGGGTATCCGCTGATGGTCGCGGCGCTGTTCGCGCTGATCGCGACCGTCATCACCATCAACGAACTCATATGGAAGCCGCTGTACCGCCGTGCCGTCGAACGATACCGGTACGATTGATTCCGAGAACCGCTCAGTTCGGACGGGAAACGAACCTTGGCGCTGATCCAGGTCGAGCACGTGGACAAGAGTTTCGCGTCTCGGCACGGCACGATCTCGATCATGCAGGACATCTCCTTCGAGGTCAAGGATTCGGACTTCGTTGCGATCGTCGGACCGTCCGGATGCGGGAAGTCGACCCTTCTGCGCCTCATCCAAGGCCTCGACCATCCGACGGCCGGGAGGATCTCCTTTCGAGACCAGAAGATCGAAACGGTCTGCCCGCAAATGGCGATGGTCTTCCAGAGCTTCGCCCTGTATCCGTGGCTTACCGTCGCCCAGAACGTCGCCTTCGGCCTCGAAGCCCTGGGCTGGGCGACCGAGCGGATCGGGTCTCAGGTGGAGCGGTACATCTCGGTCACGGGCCTCGATGGCTTCCAGGAGGCCTATCCGCGGGAACTGTCCGGAGGGATGCGCCAGCGCGTGGGGCTGGCCCGTGCCCTCGCGGTGGAACCTGCGGTCCTTCTGATGGACGAGCCGTTCAGCGCCCTCGACCCGCTCACCGCGGAGAGCCTTCGGGAGGAGGTTCTCCAACTGTGGCGGGACCCTCAGCTTCCGCCCGACGCGGTATTGCTCGTCAGCCACAACATCGAGGAGGCCATCCAACTGGCCGATCGAGTCATCGTGCTCTCTCGCCGGCCCGGTCATATTCTCGCCCAGGTCGAGGTCGACCTTCCGAGACCCCGGGACCGTAAGTCGTCCGCTTTCTACGACCTGACCGACCGGGTCTACTCCCTCATCACCGAGGGGGGGAGCGCGATGGCCTCCAAGACCCGGCCGGAAAGTGCCCCTTCGGCCGGGTAAGACTTATAGAACGGCTCTTGGTAGGGTCGCCCCCTGAGAAGAACCGTGCCGACGACCTTTCCGAAGTGCAACCCCACCGAGATGATGGGGCTGCTCGTGCTCCTCAATTCCCACAAGGGTTCGGAGGATGTGGCCCTCCTCGCCGACGACCTCGACCTGGAGATCGACGAGATCTTTCCTGCCCTCGAATTCGCCGAGGTCCTTCAGCTCCTGAAGGTCACGGACGGACGGGCCTCCTTTACCGACCTCGGGAAAAAGCTCGTGGGCGGATCGATCCGGGACCGCAAGGCGATCATTCGCGATCAACTTCGCAAGACCACTCTCTTCAGGACCCTGCTCCGTGCTCTCGAAAGCGCTCCCGGGCACGCCCTCTCCGATGAGGACCTGGGCCAGATCGTTTCGTTCACGACGGCCCCGGCGGAAGAGGCGGTCCAGAACATCGTCAACTGGGGACGGTATGCGGACCTCTTCCGCTACGATGCCGATGAGCATCGTCTGGTCCTCACGCGCCGTTCTCCTGTGGGACGTTCCGGACCGCCTCAAGCTCGGCCTCCCTCCCCTCCCGGCACCTCCGAGGGAAGCTCCCCGTCGAGTTCGAAAGCGGCCCCGGCTGCCTCCTCCCACACCGAGTTACGCACATCGATTATTGCGACCGCAGCGAGCTAGACTCCACTTCTCTTCTCGGGACTTAGGTACCCGTCCTTTTCCGAGCGCGAGAAGTCACTTTCACCGGACCAGCCGAAGATAGCCCATAGGGCGAAGGAGAGGGGCGCGTGCGCGTCTTTCCAAAGGACTTAAGGCGACCTCCCTATCCCCGCTTCCGCGGGCACGTAGATCAGCGGAAGATCGCTGCTTTCGCAAAGCAGAGGTCGGGGGTTCAAATCCCCCCGTGTCCACTCGGACTTCTTCCCCCAGCCGAAACGAACGCGCGGGACCCCTCCCACGAGACTTAATCCGATGATACGATGGCCGAGTGTGTCAGGACCCCGCCTTTTGGATGCCTTCCTTATTATCGCCTCCATCGGGTGCCTCGGCGCCGGTCTGGCGATCGCCGGGATCTGTGATGGAGCGGGTTCCCTGTTCCTCTTCGCGGGAGCGGTCGCCTTGCTCGGGGCGGTCCTATTTCGGACCGGGGCATGGGCCACTGTCATTCCGATCGCCATCCTTTCGTTGACGCTCGTCGCTGGTGGCTGGTACGGCGCGACGGTGGCCGGTTGCCACCTGTAGAGCTCGGAGGATGATTAGCGGGTCCACCGAACCGGAGGCAGGGGGGTCCAACGCCCCGGGGTCCATCGTGGGTGGTTATCGGGAACTTCTTCGGAACCGCCGCTGGCTCCTGTGGGAGGTCTCCGCGACCGCGGCGACTGTGGGGTACTCCGTCTACGCCATCTCGATCCCTTGGTTCGCTTACCAAGTCTCCGGTAGCTTTCTGATCGTTGGCCTCGTTCTCTTCGCGGAGGTGGGCATCTATTCGCTCACGTTCTTGGTCGGGCCCCTGGTCGACCGAGCCCGGAACAAACGGACCGTGTACATCGTCTGCTACCCGGCCCAAGCCGTCGCGGCGGCTGTGCTCGGCGCAGCGATCGGCGAACGATTCCTTTCCCTACCTCTGCTGTTCGGTCTGATCGCCTTCATTTCGCTCCTGTGGGATTTCACGTGGGCCGCGAACAATGCCACTCCGCGCCTCCTTCTGAATCAAGACCAATTGTTCCGCGCGCAAGGGTTGGGGACCCTTCTCGGGGGCGCCACCCAGTTGGGGGGTTTCTCGGGCGGCGCCCTGATCGTGGTCGTGGTGGGCCCCTCGGGGGGACTGCTCCTGTATGCGGCGTTCTTGGCGGCGGCGGCCCTGCTCGTGATCCCTCTCTCCATCCCTTCCCCAGCGCAGCCAAAAGCCGCCTATCTTGCTGACTTCCGCGAGGGCTGGCGGTATTTTTCGGGAAAGGGCGGCAGCGCTCTCCGCCAACTGGCCTCGGTCGAGCTCGTGCGTGGGTTCTTCTCGACCGCTCCGACCCTGCTCATCGTCGTCGTGGCGGCACGGCTCTTCGTGGGAAGCACGAACGCGTACGGGATCTTGTTCGTCTCCTGGGTGATCGGCGGGGTCGCGGTCGCACTCTTCCTCGGAGAGTGGAATCCCCGCCGCAGTATTGGATGGATCCTCATCGGTAGCTCCACCGCGAGCGGACTCCTGGTGGCCGCCGCCGTCTGGCCCGGATTGGCGCTGCTGCCGGCCGCGGCCGTATGGTTCCTGTTTGGCGCGTCGGGGACCGCTTACCTCGCCGTTCTCTACGTCTACCTTCGGGGAGCGTATCCCCCGGTGGTCATCGGGCGCATCACCGCCAATCTGTACCTGTTCACCGGGACCACCGGTGCCATCGGCGCCTTCGTGTTGGGGACCGTAGCGGGGGCTTGGACCCCCGTCGAGTTCGGCCTGTTATTCGCGGCCGGCTTGGTGGCCACGGGGGCGCTGTTGCTGATCCTCCCGGGGATACGTCGTTTGGTGTTCTGAACCGGCCCTTGGAGACGCCTTGAGGGGCGTCGGGTTACTGTGCTTCCGAGCCGAATGGAGCCCAACATCGGGAACCCGTCGGAGGTAACGCCGGGGGCTCGGGAATCCCTGGAGGCGGCGAGGCGGCGCGCCCGGCGACAACTACGCGCGGTCCTCCTCACGCTCGCCGGCTTGGACGCTGGGGTCGTGATTCTCGTCCTCAGTCTCGCCGAGGCACGTTCCCATCTCGGTCTGACAACCCCGGAGCTCCTGGTATCGATCTTGGGAGGGGTGGGTCTGATCCTCGTCGTGCGCGTGCTGCTGGCCGTCCGGCTCCGGCGAAGGTCGGGAAACCTGTAGTAATCGGAACGGCGGTGAGAATTCCGGCGACAGTCACCCGACGGGAGACTTCGGCTTGTCGTTCGATGGGAGGATCTCGTCGATTCCGGGCGGGGTCCTCTCGACGCTCCGGATCGTCGAGGGGAGACGGGCGAACTCCCCTTCGGTAGGGATGGCCGGTAGCCCCTTGGTCGGGGGCTGTGGGGGGCCGTGGCCGCCCCGAAGGTCCAGAACCGCTTCCACGGTGCCGTCGTCCGAATAGGTGAGCGAAAACCCCATCCTCTTCATCAGCGAGAGCGCCCGGTAGTTGTCGGCGAGCATGACGGAGTAGACCCGCTCGACGCCCATCTCGTAGGCGATGTCCAAGACCTGGTCTGCGAGCTTCGTGCCCAGTCCCACCCCCTGGAACTCGTCCGTGACGATGATCGCGAACTCGCCGCTCTTGCCGTCGGGTTCGATCGAGAGCCGACCCACCCCGAGGATTCTCCGCTTTCCGTTCCGGGTCAGTTCCGGAACGATCGCGATCTCTCGGTCGTAGTCGATGTTGCAGTAGCGCACCCGGACTTCGTGCGGAGTGTCCTTGATGACCTGGAAGAACCGGTACCGGATCGATTCCTCCGAGAACCCCTGGAACATCTCGAGCCACAGCGGTTCGTCCTCGGGCTTGATCGGACGGAGCAGGACCTCCTCCCCGTTCCCCATCTTCCAGTGGGTTTCGTACTTTTTCGGGTACGGACTGATGACGAGTTGCGCGTGGATGTCGTGCTCCCGAAGCGCGAGGTCCTTGTCGATCAGGATCCGGGCGTCGAGGATGTGGATCTTATCCTCCGTGAGGAGGAGCGGGTTGATGTCGATCTCCTTGATCTGGGGGAAATCGACCAGCAGTTGGGAAAAGAGGAGGAGCGTCTTCTCCAGCAGCTCGAGGTTGGCCTTCGGCTGATTCCGGTAGCCTTTGAGGAGCTGGTAGACCCTCGTCTCTTCGAGCATCCTCCGGATCAGCGTCGTGTTGAGGGGCGGAAGAGCGACCGCGGTGTCCTTGTAGAGCTCCACCCCGACACCGCCCATGCCGAACAGGATCACCGGACCGAACAGCGGGTCGATCTTTCCGCCCACGATCAGTTCGTAACCTCCCCTCGGGATCATCGGCTGGACGGTTACCCCAACGATCTGGGCGGAGGGCTTGTACAGTTTGGCCTTCTGGACCAGCACGTCAAACTGGCGACGAACCTCTTCCTCGGAACCCACGTCGAGCGCCACCCCGCCGGCGTCCGACTTGTGAAGAATGTCCGGTGAGAGGATCTTAAGAACGACCGGGAAACCAAAGTGGCGGGCGCGGGCGGTCGCCTCTTCCGCTGTGGTGGCGACCTCGGTGGGAACGACCGGGAAGCCGTAGAACTTGAGAAGACGCTTCGCTTCCTCCTCGGTCAGCGCCTCGCGTCCTTCCTTCGCGGCCCCTTTGAGAATGACGGAGATCGGCCGCTTCGGTGGGGAGGCGGCCACCGGGACCTCCTCGGGGGTCTCGTAGAGGAGGCCGATGTTCCGGCGATACTGGTACATCGTGAGGTAGGTCTTGACCGCCTCTTCGGGCGAGGAGTACGTGGGAATGTTGTTGGCGGCGAAGAAGGCGTTCGCCTCCGCGACCTTCGTGCGGCCCATGAACGACGCAAGGATCGTCTTGTTCTGGTAGGTCTTCGCTCGGACCACCTCGACGATCGTCTTGGCGACCTCGAGAGGTTGAATCATGGCCTGGGCGGTGAGGAGGAGCAGGATCCCGTCGACGTTGTCGTCTTCGAGGCATGCTTCCAGGGCGACACGGTAGCGCTCGGGCCCCGCGTCGCCGATCAGGTCGATCGGGTTCCCGTGGCTCCAGAATGCGGGAAGCGCGGCGTCGAGCCGCTCCATCGTCTTGGGACTCAGTTCCGCCAACGTACCTCCCCGGCCGAGGAGCGCATCGCTGGTCATGATGCCCGGACCGCCGGCATTCGTGATGATGGCGAGGTTGGGCCCCTTGGGCAGTGGCTGAGTGCTCAGGACCTCCGCCGCGTTGAACAGGTCCGCGATCTCCTCGACTCGGACGATCCCCGCGCGCTTGAACGCGGCGTCGTAGATCTGGTCCTCGCCCGATAGGGCGCCCGTATGCGAGGCGACGGCCCGAGCGCTCTCCCGGAACCGCCCGGCCTTCACGACCACGATCGGCTTGGCCCGGGCGAAGTGCCGGGCTGCGCTCATGAATTTGCGCGCGTCCGTAATCCCCTCGACGTACATCAGAATGCTTCGGGTGTGGGGGTCGCTCCCGAAGTAGTCGATGAGGTCGCCGAAGTCGACATCGATCATCGACCCGACGGAGACGAAGGTCGAGAACCCGACGTTCTCGTGGATGGCCACGTCCAGGATCGCCGAACCCAGGGCCCCGCTCTGGGAGAGGAACGTCACGGTTCCCGGCTTCGGGACCTTGGCGAGGAAGGTCCCGTTGAGGTGGAGTCCCGGCCGGATGATGCCGAGGCAATTCGGGCCGACGACCCGAATACCGTACTTGTGCGCCACCTCAAGGATCTCGTCCTCGAGGACCCGGCCTGCCGGGCCGGTCTCCTTGAAACCGGCCGACAGGATGATGACGCCCTTCACACCGGCCTGGCCGCACTCCTCGACCAGTTCCCGCACGGTCTTCGCGGGAGTGGCGATGATCGCCAGGTCCACCGGTTCCGGGATCGCCCCAATGGAGGGGTAGACCTTGACACCGAGGATCTCGGTCTTGTGAGGATTGACAAAGAAGGCTTTTCCCTCGAACTCGCCCTTGGCAAAGTTGGTCGCGACCGCGTAACCGACGGACCCCTCCGTGTCGCTCGCGCCGAGGACGGCCACGCTGCGGGGCTTGAAGATCTTGTCCAGATTGAAGGTCACCATCAGCCCTGTCCCCGTTTCCTGCCTTCCGGGCGGATCGAGCCTCCCGGACCCGTGGGTCGGATGAGAGAGGTTACGGGATCGCCGGTTGGCTCGGAAACCTACCCCCGGCCGGTCCAAAAGCCGTTCGTTTGCTCGGTTCGACGGAGCCCCCGGGAACCGGCCGCGATTTTAAGGTGGTCCGAGGCCTTTCCGGAGAGGGGCCATGCCGAAGGTGACCGTCCTGGCGAACGAGAATGGTCCGAACATTGTGCTCGTAGATGGGAAGTTCGTCAGCGAGCTCTGCCGGTGCGGGCACTCATCGAACAAACCCTTTTGCGACGGCACTCATCGGAAAGTGGGATTCAAGGCGCCGAAGGCCGAGGTCATCATCCTCGAGTGACCCGGACCGGCCCTCGACATCCGTCTCCTCCGGGAGAATTCTGAGCGTTTACATACCCGTTCGAATTGGATAGTACCATGACGAAGGCCGCCCGCTCGAGGGTCTCCACCGGGGCGGACATGGACCGAATCGCGGAGACGGCCCGCCAGGTGGTGAAGAAAGTGGCTCCGCTGCTCCGCACGGAGCTCCGATGGGGTCTTCCGTGGCTCGTCGGAACCGACCTCGTTCTGGTCATCGGCGCGTTCACCCAACATGTCGGCGTTGAGTTCTGGCGGGGATCCTCCCTGTCGGACCCTCATGGCCTGCTCGAAGGGACGGGGAAGAACCTGCGCCACGTGAAATTGCGGACCCTTTCCGAGGCCCGAGCCCGGGCTTTCGAGACCCTGGTCCGTGAGGCTGTTCGACTGGACTCGCGCTCGGAGAAGCGCACCCGATAGCCCCCGGCCGCCCGCCCCGAACGATCGGTCCCGGGGATTCTCACTCGTTACAACGCGAGATCGACCACCGTCTTTCCCGACCCACGGCCGGCCTTCAACTCCGCGAGGGCCGTTGGCGCCGCGTCCAATCGGACCCGCCGTTCCACCGGCACTTTGAGGTGGTGGTCGATCACTTCTCGGGTCAGGCGTTCGAGTAAGTTCGTGCTGGGTTGCAGATCGACATTACCGCCCCGAATCCCGGAACGTTTCAGCGCCTCCACGTCCGCCGAGTGAGTGGTTATAGTCGCGGCCCCGCCTCGGCGTACAACCGCGGTCCAGCGGGTGAACCCTGCTCCATCGCTCATGAGATCCAGAAGGCCGTCGACCCCGCCCGGGTGAATCTGCGAGACGGCGGCCAGTCCCGCTCCCGCCGATGGGTCGACGACCTCCACGGCGCCCAACGAACGGAGCCGAGCCGTCGAGGTCGTTCGCGCAACCGCCGTAACCTTGACCCCCCTCGCGGCGGCGAGCTCCGTCGCATACGATCCCACCCCGCCGGACGCCCCGACGATGACCAGCGAGTTTCCCGGCGCAAGAGCCAGAGCGTCGAGGCACGCGAGCGCGGTCATTCCGGCGGTGGGGAGCGCGGCCGCCTCTTCAGTCCTCAATCCTTCCGGAATTCGTCCGACCGCGATCCCCTCGGGGACGGGTGCGTGGTCCGCATACGTCCCGGTGCCGACGGGGCTATGAAGGAACTGACCGAAGACTCTCTCTCCTACGCGAAACCCGGTCACCTCGGGCCCGACGGCCTCCACCGTCCCCGCCGCGTCGACTCCCAGCACGAGCGGAAAGACGTGGGGGCGACTTCCTTCGTAGAATCCCTCGCCGATCTTCCAGTCGAGCGGGTTGATGCCGGCGAACGCCACCCGGACGAGCATCTCCGCCGGGCCGACGGAGGGAATCGGGAGGTCCATCACTTCCGGGGGAGCGTGAAATCGAGAGACCGCGACGGCGCGCATGACGACGGGAAGTCGCCACCGATATTGAAGAAAACCGTGGGGTCGTCCGTGTCGGCCGACGGAAGGCTAAGTACGCCCCCGCTCTCCATCTCTTCTCGAGCACCCATGGGGATGGACCGGGATTTCCCGATCACAGGCACTCAAGCGAAGGTCCTCCTAGTGGGCCTTGTCGTCATGGCGGCCTTCGGCGCGGCTCTCTTTGGGGGCGCAATCCCCGGCCTGAAACCCAATTACTCGGCGCCGAACATCCTCGTCCTGGACGGAGAACGGTACTACTTCACGACGTTCTTCTTGACCATGCCCATCTTCCCGGTCAATCACACTTCCCCCGAATCCACCTCGTTCCACAATGTGAGTTTCTCGCTGTGGCTCACCAATTGGTACGCCTTGTCGGGAGGCATCATGCACGGCAACGGTACCGAGCCGAACGGAACAGTCTACTCCTTCGTGCTGGGCGACTCCTTTGCTCCCCCGGTCAACACGACGTTGTTCGTCTCGCCCGACAACCTCTTCGCGGTCTATTGGCAGGGGGGTCTCCTCGGCGGCTCCGGGGCGCGACTCATGGTGCACGTGTGATCCGGGAGCCCCCGCGCCGCATCCGAGTACGTGGAGGAAACTCTATTCCAAAGCCCGCCACTTGCAATCCGTCGGAGACTCCGCAGGCTTGACCCGACAAGACCGCAGGGAAGGAGAACGCATGAAAAAGGCCCCGACCGTCTCGAGCCGGCGGTCGCCCCGTCGACCACCCGCCGGTTCGTCGCCGACTCACGGGCGGACCCACCACGGTGGGAGGAAGAGGCCCCTCGACCATCGCCGGATGCACGAGGCGAAGTGGACCCGAGCGGACGCGGTGGCCGTCCTCGACTCACCCGAGCGACGGGCGAACCAAGACCCGGCCGAACTCTGGCGTCGGGTCGGCCTGAAGGAGGGCGATATTGTCGTCGACGTGGGTGCTGGGTCCGGGTTCTTCGCGTTTCCCGCGGCTACGGTGGTCGGGCCCAAGGGTCGAGTCTACGCGGTCGACGTCTCCGAGGAACTCGTGAAGCTCGTCCGGGAGAAGACCGACACGGGCAAGATCCATAACGTGGAACCCGTGCTTTCGACTCCGCAACATATCCCGATCGAGGACGCTCTCGCCGATGTCGTCATTCTCGCGAACGTATTCCACGGGATCCCTCCGAAGTCCGTCCAAGAGGCGGTTCGTTTGCTTCGCCCGGGCGGACGTCTCATCGACGTGGACTGGAAGAAGGAGGAGACCCCGGAGGGGCCCCCGATACAGCATCGCCTCGCCATCCCGGAAGCCACGGCGGCCCTTCGGTCCCACGGTTTGGTGCGGGTCGATTCCTTCGAACTCGGACCCTCGCACTATGTCCTGGTCTTCGAACGCCCGAGACCTTCCCACCTCCCCGGACATCTGGTCTCCGCGGAGTAGAGGGCTTGGGAAGGTCAGCCCGATTTCACGGCTCGTTCTTCCGACCCCAAACCTAGGCCGGTTCGATGCAAGCCCTCGCTACGTGGAGAAAGGGACATGAGTTCCTTCTCGAGGACGGCCGGGCGCACTCGGTGCTGGTCGACCTCCCGCCGGAGGAAGGCGGCGCGAGCGCGGGAACTACCCCGCTGGAGCTCTCGGTGCTCGCTCTCGCCGGGAGCCTCGCCTCGACGTTCGCCTTGGTCGCTCGGAAGCGACGGTTAGGTTTCTCCGGACTCACGGTGGTCCTCGAGGGCGAACCCCCGTCGGCGGCCGAGGGAGGCCTCCACGGAACCCTTCGATTGCGGACCCGCGCCGAGCGAAGCGAGGTCGATGCCACGTTGCGGGCTACCCTCGAGCTCTGTCCGGTGAGCCGGATCTTTCGAGAGGCCCGACTTCCGGTCCATGTCGTCGCGGTGGTCGCATCCACCGCCCGTCCGTCGTAGGTAGGACGTGGCCTGGCCCCCGTCCGGGGGGTCGAAGTTCACGAATGGACGAGGGCCCGCACCAGGTCGTTTCGGGTGACGATTCCGATGAGACGGTCCCCTCGCATCACCGGGATGCGGTTGATGTCGTTCTCCCGCATCATCTCGGCCGCGAGCTCGAGTGGGGCGTCGGACGCGAGGAAGATGGGAGGGCTCGACATCGCATCTCGGACGTTCGTTTCCTCGAGGATCCGACGCAGCACCTGAACGTTGACGCCCGAGTCTTCCGAAAGACCGAACATCAGGAGGTCGAAGAGTCCGGTCACTTCCGGAATTCCCCCGGCGCTTTTCAACGTCCGGGCGACGTCCCGCTGACTAAGGACTCCGACGAGCCTCCCGTCCTCCTCCACGACCGGGAGCCCGGAAACCTTCTGCCCCCGCATCAGGACCAGCGCGTCGAGGAGGGTCGCGTCCGGACCGACCGTAATCGGCTGACGACTCATTACGTCCCGAACGTTCACGTTGTAGACAAAGGAGTCCCGAACCGGCCGTCGGGAGCGGGCGGGCGCGCGCGGGCGGTGTGAGGTGGTCTTTTGCGTCGATACAGCGGGGGAGGGCATGGTGGACTTTAGCCCGAGTAGGGGTATTGTCGCCTCCGTCGAACGTAGCTGACGAGCTTCGCCCGGGCTCCTCGGGCGGTCACTCTTTCCCCCGAGCGAGGGCCCTCGGTCGTACGTTATCTTCGCTCACGCGGGGGCGAAAACCGGCTCCGGCTCGACTGGTCCGAACGACCTCGCGGGTCAACTCCCGGGGAGCGTCGACGGTGTTCGCGACCGTTCGAGCAAGCGCCGGACCTCCCCGTCGCTCACTTGACTGAACCGGTGGTACCACTCGCCGACGGCAAAGAACACCGAGGGAACCAGGAGGACCACGAGATCGTCAACCTCGGGCCGGAGGGTGTCCACGGTATCGGGGGGAGCGACGCCAAGGGCGAGGACGATCCGGCGAGGTTCCCGGAGCCGGACGGCCCGGAGCGCGGCGAGAACCGTGCCTCCGGTGGCGACCCCGTCGTCCACCAGGATCACCGTTCGGTCCCGGAGTTCGGCGGCGGGTTTTCCCGCTCGATACTCCTGGGCTCTCCGCTCGACCTCGGCTGCCTCACGTGCGATCGTGGGACCGAGGTCCCTCACGGTGTATCCGGCGGCATGGATCCGTGGCTCATCCAGAAAGCGAGTGCCTCCCTCAACGACCGCGCCGAGCCCGTACTCGGGATTGGACGGGGCACCGACCTTCCGAACGATGAGCACGTCGAGCGGTGCGTTCAATCGTTGAGCGATCTCGAACGCCACCGGGACCCCGCCGCGGGGGAGCGCCAGTACCACAGGCGATTGATCTCGGTAATGGAGTAAGCGTTCCGCGAGTTGCTCTCCGGCCGTCTTCCGATCGGCGAGCGGGACGGGAGGGCCCGGAGGGTCGACCATAACCCAATCGTTCGGCTCACCGCGCCGCTCCGATTAACCCCGCGGTCGAGTCGGCTTGACCGACGACCGGCGAAACCGACCCGGAACTCCCAATCAGATCGACTCGAGCTTCGACTCTCGAGCCATGAAGCGGTCCGAGTCCTCCGCCGCAGGAGGTCCCGAGTCAGCGGCGGGCCCGAGCCGATGCCGGTCGATCGTCACCACGCGATTGTAGAGCCATTCGAACTCGTGGAAGATGAGCGGGTCGTTCATCGTCGTCCTCAGGTTGCCGATCATGTCCACCGGGTGTCGAAGCCCCCAGTAGTACGCCGTGACCCATCCTCCGAACGCCTCCCAGACGAGGTCGTCCTCGAGCACCTTTCGATGGGTGAGGGTTCCGACGAGCTCGAAGAATGTGATCACTTCGAGGTTCGAGATATCCTGGTGAGCCTGTTTGAGGAGACGTTCGCTCAAGTGACGCCGGGAGGCGCGCATCCGGGGACTATCGAATCGTTCCCGGAGATTCATCACCGCGTTCGCGGAGTTGAGCTTCTGCGCTTGCAGGGTCTGCCAATACATGAGCAGCAAAGTCCCCAGGACGAGGACCCAAGTTCCGACCAGCGACCAAATGGCGATGTTGAACCAATCGATCACCGACCGTGCGCTCCTGTGTTCCGTTCGACGCTCTCCCCTCCAGCAACCGGGACCAAGAACTTTTTGGGCCGTCCCCGCGGCGGTTCCGAACGGTCCTTTGGGCTCGCCGGAACCTTGCCGAGGTGCGCCGTGGCGGTCGGTCTACGCGTCGCCGTACCGGGGGTCCTTTCCGGGATGCTCCCCACGGGCAAAAGAGGCTTCGGCCTCGTGCTGCTTGGCGGCCATCTCCGGGCGCGACATCTTGACTCGCATCGCGAGCGTCCAGTGGTGGCCGAACGGGTCGATCAGACGACCGTAGCGTTCGCCCCAGAACTGATTCTCGAGCGGCATCGAGACCTTGGCCCCCGCGGCCACGGCGCGGTCCCAGAGGGCGTCGACGTCCTTTGTGTAGACGTGCAGGGTGACCGTCGTGGTGCCGATCGCGGACGGGGCGGCGCTGTTCGAATCGGGGAACACATCCGAGAGGAGCACGACCGTATCCCCGATCCGCAGCTGACCGTGGATCAGCTTCCCGTTCGGCGTTACGCGCCGAAGCAGCTCGCGGGCGCCGAACGCCTGCTTGTAGAATTCCATCGCCGCGAGCCCTCCGTCCACTGTGAGGTACGCGGTCACGGTCCCGAAACCGGGCGGGATGGGAGAGGGCGACGCCGACTTCCGGGATGCGGATTTGCGTTTCTTCGGAGCTGGAGGCATGGGCAACTTGGTGTCGGGCACGTCGAACTCCTACATAACGGTCTAATCCGCGGCCCGGCCGAGATCCCGAGCCTCCGCCCGCGTTCCGGGTGACCCGAAGTCCGTCTAGCTCGAGTGAGCTTTCCGTGTGTGTTCCTGAAGCGCCGCCGTCGTGCGGAACTGTTCCCGGCAGAGAGAACACTTTAGCATACGGGGCCGCGCCGACTCTTCGGGGGCCTTCCCCGCCGACGCGTGGGCCTCCTTTCGATGCTCTTCGAGCGCATCCTCGGAGCGGAAGGAGCGTCCGCAATCCCGACAGACCGCTTCGACCTCGTCGTATTCCACGTACGGCATCGATTCCGGAATGTCACTCCTTCAACCCCACCTTCGTGCAGCGACCCGGGCGGGAGGTCCGCTAACAGTAACGCGCCCTTGCCTAAGAAGGCAGGGGGACGAGGCCGTCCCCCCGCGGGTCGATCCCGACCTCGACCTCCTCACCGATGGAGATCCCTTGCGCGTGGCCGAAGGCCGAGGGGTCGCCTCGGAGCAAGCGAGCGTGAGGGAGGAGCATCCCGCGTTCCCGGTAGAGGCGAGCGGAACCGTAGATCGTGGCCGGATAGGCGAAACGAGGCGCCGCGATCGCCGCGGGAAGGGGAATCCCGCGGTCGAGATGACGAGTGAGAACCTGGACATTCACCTGGGGTTGGATGTCCCCGCCCATGGAGCCGAAGAGGACGGTCCTCGGCCCGGAGACCACGGTCGCCATCAGGGTGTGGAAGGGACGTTTCCCGGGCCCTAGGACATTTGGGTGCCTTGAGTCGAGGGTGAAGTACGAGCCGCGATTGTTGAGATTGATACCGGTTTTCCGTATCGAGATTCCCGAGCCGAACCCCTGGTAGTTGCTCTGAATGGCGCTCACTCCGACCTCCCCATCGTACACACTGAAGGCGGTAGTGTCGGAATTCCCCGGAACCTTCGGGCAAGCCCGATGGCTCGCGCGGTAGACGGCGGTCGGACGAAGTAGCGACTTGGGGAATTTCACGCAGTCCGGGTCGCCGATGTACCGGGCGCGGTAGTCGTACGCGGTGTACATCGTGCGTTCGAGGGTCCGCACGTATTCCTCCTCGGAGAACGCGGAAAGATCCTTCCGGGCCAAGAGATTGAACCAGATGAGCGCGGTCGCGCCTTGGCTCGGGGGAGGATTGGTCTCTACCGTGTAGTCGCGGTAGCGGACCCGTAACGGCTCGACGAGCGTCGACTGGAACGCATCCAGGTCATCGGGTTCGAGCAGCCCGCCTTTCGCGGATAAGTCCCGGCAGATCTCGCGCGCGAGTTGGCCATGGTAGAAATCGTAGCCGTCGTCCACCGCGATCTTCGAGAGAGTCTTCACCATGCCGGCTTGCCGGAAGAGCCGGCCTTCCGTCACCGAGCCGTACATCGCGCGGAAATCTCGGTCTCCCCAGCCGGTCGACCGAGTCGCCCGGGCCAGGCTCGCGCTGGCCGGGAATCCTCGGGAGGCCCACCGAATCGCCGGCGCCAGGTCCTCCCTCCAACGAAGTCGACCACGGGCACCGAAGTAGGACCAAGCGGCGACCAGGCCGGGCACGGTGAGCGCGGAGAGAGGTCCCCGCTCCGGGATCCGTCTCCGCCGCATTCGACGAAATAGGTCGGGGGTCGCGAGTCGGCCGGCCGGTCCACTGGAGTTGACCGCAACGGATCGACCGTCGTGCACGACCGCGAAGAAATCCGACCCGAGACCATTCATGTGCGGTTGAACGACCGGCAGAGCGGCGCTCACGGCGAGTGTCGCATCGTAGGCGTTGCCGCCCGCCCTCAGAATCTCGAAACCCGCGGCAGTGCTCAGAGGATGGGCCGATGCCACGGCGAACCTGCGACGCGACGGGGTCATTCGAGGACTCCTCCATTCAGCACGCCCATGGCTATCAAAGCGTCTCGGCCAAGGGAGCGGGGCAAGGCACCTAGAGGACTCGACCCCACACGGGAACGGGTTTCCCGAAATTCGAGAGACCGTGCGGCCAGCACCACGAGTCGGGCGGGGTCACTCTCGCAGGTGGTCGACCATGAATCGACCAGCCGCCCCCATAGCTCGAAGCTGGTTCGCGCGCTTCGTGAATCCATGGCCCTCGTCCTCGAAGACCATGTACTCGACCTCGCGTCCCTTCGCGCGCAGGCGTTCGACCATCTGGTCGGACTCGGCCTTGTTGACGCGAGGGTCGTTCGCGCCCTGAATGACGAGAAGGTCGGCGCGGACGTTGTCGATGTAGCTGATGGGCGAGCGTTCCCGGAGGAAGTCGGCCTCGGTGTCGGGATTCCCGACCCACTGGTCCATGAAGCGGGTCCAGAACGGCGGGACCGTCTTCACGAACGTCACGAGGTTCGAGGGTCCGACCACGTCGACCCCTACCTTCCAGTACTCCGGCAGTCGGGCCACGCAGCCGAGGGTCGCGAATCCTCCGAAGCTTCCCCCGAAAACCCCGAGGCGCGTCGGGTCGATCTCGGGCCGGGAGCGCATCCAGTCCGCGGCCGCTTTGAGGTCCTTCAGCTCCGCCCCCCCCCAGTCGTGGTGAATGAGCTTCTGGTAGGTCTTTCCGTATCCCGAGGATCCGCGGATGTTGGGCGCGAGGACCGCGATCCCGTGGGCATTCAGATAGGCGTAAAACCCCCAGTAATTCCACCCGGGTCGTTCCTGCGCTTCGGGACCCCCGTGGATCGAGAGGACCGCCGGCATGCGGCCCTTGGGTCGGCGCTTCGGAAGATAGTAGAACGCGGGTATTTGCCGGCCGTCAAACGTACGGAATCGGACCAAGCTCGGTGACCGGAGCGGTCCGTCCGGAACTCCGCCCACCATGCTCTCGGACAGCTGGACCACCGCTCCCCCTGATAGGGGGAACCACATGATTTCCGTCGGGCGAGAACCCATCTCCCACAACGTGGCCGCGGCGCGGCCGTCGGGAGAGATCACGGCGCCACTCCCCCAGCTGGAGTACATGAATCCCGGAGGGAGCGAACGAACCCGACGGTACCGGGTCCCCAGACGACCGGAATAGAGAACTGAGTAACCGTCCTCGTTCACGCTGTACAACAGCCCGGAACTGCTCGGGGAGTAGCGGACATCCTCCACATCCCCCTCCGGCGACGCGAGTACCTTCCGTTTGCCCGACGCCAGGTCCACGAGTTCGAGCTGTTTGAATTCCCGGTCGAGATCGGTGTGGATGAGGAGGCCCCGGCCGTCTGCCGTCCACGCGCCGGCGACCACGACTTCTTCCGACTCGTGAGGAACCACCTCGGTGGTGGTCTTTCTCGCGAGGTCATGGACAAAGGTTTGGATGCGAGTATTGCTGTGAACCTTAGCGACGAAAAAGCGACGTCCCGTCGGGTCCCAGGTCGGGTTGGACCACAGGGCCCCTTCGGTAAGAGGCCGAATCGACGTGCGGCGAGAAAGATCGAGCAGGATCACGTCCATGTCGGCGGGGTTCCGCCCGTTGTCGATGTAGAGAAGGCGACGACCGGCCGGGTCGAGGCCGCCCATGGCCAGCTCGTGGCGAACCTTCCGGTCGTCCGTGATCGAGGTCCGATCTCCGCCATCGGCCGAGATCCGGAAGATCTGCATCTGCTCGTCGCCGTCCTGGTCCGCCATGAAGTAGATGGAACGGCCGTTCGGCGCCGGGACGATCGTCCGGACGGAACGGTCCGTGAATCCCGTCAGAGGATGCGCAAAGCCTCGTTCCCCCTTGGGTCTGACCCGTTGGCTCCACAGATTGTACTGGCCCGTGATGTTCGCCGTGAACAGGAGCTCTCCCGGCCTCAGCCAGGCGATGTCGCCGTAGCTCCAGTGTTGCGCGTAGCGCTCGTAGGGGAGAGCCGTCTCCTCGACCATGGACGCGTCCAGCCGGCTTGACTACGTAAGGTTTGAAGGAGGCGGGGGCCGCAGGGGAATCGCGGCCGCGCTACGCGCGACGCTTTTTGGCCGCCTTTCGGCGTGCGGCGACCGGACCGAACGCTTCGAGGGTGACCCCGTTCGGGTCGTTGACATAAACGAGACGACTCTTTCCATCGGTGAAATCCTGGACCCGCTTGCCTCCGGCGCGCAGGGCGCGGCGATACCAAGCGGCAACATCCGGCGCATAGAATCCAAAGTGGTCGAACTCCGTACCCTCCCGGAACGGCTCGTAGAACCGGTTCCCTTTGGGATAGAAGTTCAGCTCGATCCAGTGCCGAGATCCCGGGAAGATCATCTGAACATACTGGCCTCCGTGCTCCATCCGACCTTTCCCGAGGATGCGGAAGCCGAGGGCGCGGTAGAACCGAATCGAACGTGGCAGGTCTCGGACTCGAATCCCGGAGTAGAGGAATCGCACGGTAGAGGGCGCCATCGACCCCTGGTACCCGTTCGGGCTTATCCCCTTGTCCGTGGCTCCACCGTCGCGCGCCGAATCGTCCCCGCGGCGCGCTCGCGTTGGCTCAAATAGGGATGGGCGTTCCGACCCTGGCTCCGCGGTGCGGAGTCGGAGCCGGAACCTCGTGACACCCTCCGAACGGACGGCGGCGGACGCTCTGCGGAACTACCTCGCCACCGATTGGAAACGCTGGCTGACCGAGTATCCCGAGCTCGCCACGAACTTCGGGTTCCCGGGGCTGAACGACCGGTGGACCGACGATTCTCCCGCCGGGATCGAACGCCGGATCCATCACCTCACCGAGAGCCTCGCCTCGTTCCGGCAGCTCGATGCCGAACATCTGCCCCCGAAGGAGCGGACGAATTACGACCTCTACAAGGACCTCCTCGAGGTCGCCGAGGTCGGTCTGACGTACGGCCTCGACCCTCTGCCGTTCCGTCTCGGTGTTCCCCACAACCTTCTCACCCCCCTGAACCAGATGGAAGGAATCCATCTCACCGCTTCCGAGACGCTCGAGATCCAACCTCGGGACCGCCTTTCCGATTACGACGACATCTTGGCGCGGCTCCAGTCCCTTTCCACTGCGGTCGACCAGAACATCGCCCTACTCGAGTCCGGACGCAAGAAGGGTTTCACGCCGCACCGAGTAGCCGTTCGAGGGGCGGTCGAACAGGTCCGGGGATTGATCCCCTCCGACCCTCTGGCGAGCCCACTGCTGAGGGCGTTCACCGAGTTCCCCGCTCGGATCGGTGAGCCCGTCCGCCAACGACTCGTCTCGGCGGCCCGGAAGGCCTACCTCGAACGGATCGTTCCGGCCCTCGACCGTCTCCACGAATACCTGGCCTCAACGTATCTTCCGGCCTGCCGGGAAGGCGCGGGAGTATCGACCCTACCGAAAGGAGACGAACTGTACTCCTACCTCGTTCGGTGGCAGACCACTACGTCCCTGACGCCGAAGCAGATCCACGAGATCGGACTCGGCGAGGTCCGGCGACTCCGTTCGGCCGTCGAGGCCCTGATGACCGAGACCGGATTCTCGGGCGGATACTCGAAGTTTCTCGAGTTTCTCCGGACGGATGCGCGGTTCTTTTACGGGAATGCCGAAGCGCTGGTCGACGGCTACCGTGTGATCTCGAAACGGATCGACCCGGGGCTCGCTCGAGTGTTCGGTCGGCTCCCCCGGCTTCCCTACGGAGTCCTACCGGTGCCCGACTTCCGTGCCACGAGCTCGCCGACGGCGTACTACATGCCCGGGGCTCCGGCTACCGGTCGTCCGGGGATGTTCTTTGCCAACACCTACGAACTCCGGTCTCGGCCCAAGTGGGAGATGGAATCGCTCACCTTGCACGAAGCGGTCCCCGGCCACCACCTTCAGATCGCGCTCGCCCAGGAGCTCAACGACCTCCCCGATTTCCGGCGTTTCACCGGCCCGACCGCGTTCGTCGAAGGGTGGGGATTGTACGCCGAGGGCCTGGGAGACGAGCTGGGCATGTACCAGGACCCGTACTCGAAGATGGGCAAGTACACCTACGACATGTGGCGGTCGATCCGTCTGGTCGTCGACACGGGGATCCACGCGCTCGGATGGACCCGCGAACAGGCGATCCGCTTCTTCCAAGAGAACGCCGGCAAGAGCGAGGTCGACATCGCGGTCGAGGTCGACCGCTACATCGTTTGGCCGGCCCAGGCGCTGGCGTACAAAGTCGGTCAGCTGAAGCTCGGGGAACTCCGACAATGGGCCGAGGATCGTCTCGGCGACCGATTCGACGTTCGGGGGTTCCACGACCGCGTCCTGGAGGAGGGAGCCGTTCCCCTCGACATGCTGGACTCCCGGGTGAAGGCGTGGGTCACCGCCCAGAAGGCAGAGCCCGAGACCGCGGGTCGGGGCTCGGCCACTTCCCCGAGCTGAACCACCCTGCGAAGAGCCGGTCCCTTTGCTGCCGGGATGTCCGGGGAGGTCACGGCGAAAGGGACGTGGGCCGGAGCGCGCTTTCCAGAAGTTTCTTTTCGATGATCGCGATCGCTTCCGAGACGCCCGATTTGCTCCGGTCGAGCCGTCGGGCGAGGGCGGTCAGTGTGATCCCACGGGGGACCGCAAAGTAACCGGCGGCCATGGCCTGGGTCAGGAGTTGTTGCTGATTCTCCGTGAGCATCGGCAGGTGGCTTCGCAGAGGACGTCTACGAATAGAGACCACCTGAAAGTCCGGATCGACCTTCCCGACGTGCTTCAGGACCCTTTGGAACTCCGAGTGCCGCGCCACTACTTCCCAGCGAATGAACCCGCCTTGTAACCGCATGGGGAATTGGATCGGCATCCCAAGTTCGCGGTAGAGGTAGATGACCGGAGGATTTCGGTAGGTCACCCGGTAGAGGGATCCTTCACCGACCTCGGCGAGACTGTCGATCTTCAGCACATCGGAGTATCCACCGATCTCCCGGGTCCACACCCCGGGAGGTTGCCCGCTGATCCAATAGTCCGATACGGAGACATCTTTGCTCACGTCGGCACGATTGAGGATCTCGAGCGAGACGTTCGGGTGAGCCGAGGTGAAGGCCCCGGTCCACAATCCGGCGGGAATCCGGATGCGGAGGGTGGCCAGGAGTAGCCGGTCACCCACGGCCACCTCCTCGGCGACCCGGAGCTTGCGAAACCGGGCCGATGCACCGTTGTGTCCCCCTCGCGATGCCAGGCGGACCGGCTCGTTCATCTGCGAGCGATTGCGCGTGGACACGGTCTCCATCGGACGGCGAGGTTCCCCCCTCGGCCGGTCTCCGTCCTCGAATCGAGGGCCGGGATATAAATGGGCGCGAAACCGGCGGAAGGCGGACGAGAGGTCGTCGGGTGCGAACCGGAGGCCGATAGCGGCCGTCCGTACGGCCGCCGGGGGCCCGATAACGGGGCCGAACCCGTTCGGACACCCGAAATCGTTCGGAGATGTGTCTTCGTGTGGCGGGCGATTCCTCCTATCGGGCCCAAGGGGCCCGGAGCAGAACTTGTCGGACGACACACCCGCATCGAACCTCTTCCCAATCGGCAGTCCTGTCTCGCCGGGGCACATTGCCGACCGCCCCCGAGAGGCGGTGCACTCCGAGAACCGGCCCCACAAGGTCCCTCCGCGTCGTCCTCCAGTCTCTTCCGCGCCCGCCTCCGATGGAGGGGGCACCATCTTCCCGGCCCACCTTTTCGACCGCCCGAATTCGGTCCTCGTCTACGGACCGTCCCGTCCCCTGGTCAACCTCGCCCTCTACGCTCTCGCGGAAGCCACGACTCCCGAATTCCACTGGCTGGACATCGGGGTGCCGGGGGAGGAGCGCGCGGCGGCGGACCCGGTCCAACTCGGATGGATTCCCGAGGACCGCTTGTGGCTCGTGGACCGCCCGGAGGCCCTACGGCCCGATGACCTGACCGCGAACCTCGCCCTCTTCGGTCTGATCCGGTCGGATGAGCCAACCACGACCTTGAATCAGCTCATCGAGTTTCTCCGACTCCCGGAAACCTCCCAGCGGATCCTCTCTATCCGGCCGAACGACGGAAGGCCGGGAGCGTTGGCGGTTACCAATGCCCACCGGGTGATGGCCGCGTACCCCCCGCACCGCGTACCTGCCATTCTGTCCCTTCACATCAACGCGGGATTCTCCGTCTTGGTCGGGTACGCGGACTCCGCGGGTCCCGGGAGAAACGCGTTCGATTTCGTCTTTCACTTGGACGGACCGAGCATCTCGGAGTGGCGCAAGAGCCACCTGGTCTGCGAGAAGGGAATCACTTCCGGACCCCTTCGGGACGGTCGTCCGGTCGCTCTCGAAGAGATCCCCGTACTGGCGGACGTTTTGTCCAGCGCGACGTCCTCTCGGTGATCTGGTTCGAGCCGGTCAGCGGCGCAGCCGAGCTCGGTGGGCTTTCTTCCGCGAAGCCCGACCCACGAGACCGGTCCGTCGGGCCAGCCGTGCGTGCTCGCTCCTGGAGATCCACTCGACCTTCAGGTAATCGATCAACTGGCGGGTCGTCATCCCGATACGTCGACCCTCCTTGACCGTGAACCTGTACGCTTCGATCTCTGACGGAGCGTCCACATAGCTCAGCTTGGGGTAGAAAAGCGGCTTTCCCTTCCGGAACTGATTCACGTGACACAGTTCGTGGACGACGTCGAGGTAGACCGTGCGGAACTCCGAATCGCTCAAGTGGTGGGTGCTCACCAGCAGATGACCATCGACATCGCTCGTTCCCATGTAGCCGAATCGGGCGGAGAAGAACTCGACCTTGAGGCCCCGGAGGACCTTCGCCGTGTCCTTGCCGAAGAGCTCCCGCACCGCGGGAACCTCACTGAACCCTCGGAAGAAGCGCTCGAAGGGCAGCAGGCGGGTCGGCGCCTTTCTCTCGATTCGCACCCCTAACTTCGATTCTACCGCCACGTCGATCCGCCTCGGCGAAATCTCCGTACGCAGCGGGGGCTATTAGGACGAAGGAAAGAAGAGATCGCTCACGCCATCGAGGGACGCGGGCGACTCGGACCGTCACCGAACTAACGGGCCCGCATCCGGTTGTTCTTCGGGTTGTGTTCCAGCTCGGCCAGTCCGAGCTTCTCGAGGACGGGCGGGAGATACATCCCGAACCTGCCGCGGAACCCCTTGCGCAGACCGTACCAACCGCCGACAGGGTTCTTCGCTGAGCGACCCCACTCCTCGACAGTCCCCACGGCCGCCGGCTTCTGCTCGTCGGCGCTGCCGAGCGGCACCCAATCGCCGCGGGCTCGGAGCATCGCATGCAGGTCCTCGATTGACCGGAGATGGTACCTCAGCTCGGTCGTCCCGGCGTGGATCACGAGGGCCGGTGGTTCCAAAGTAGGGTCACGAAAGGCGCGGAATTCAGATTGTCCGCTTGGCGTCTTCAACACCCACGGCCGTTCTCGTGTTCCTTCCGAAAGGCCCGGCATCTCGATGTCCCTCTGTTCGAGGCGGACCCGTGAGGGTGCCCATACAGCTGGAGGTTAACTCCTAGCCATTTACGCGACCGCAGTTCCCCTTCAATCGGTATTATTGCCCGGAACGGACTTAGCGGCCCCGGTGTCCGAACTCCTCGTCGCCCGTTCCCACAGCCGGGGTTCCGACGTCGTCGGCGGTGGAGCATGACCGAACGGGCCAGTTACATCGTCATCGAAGGCATTGACGGCACCGGAAAGACGGAGCTTGCGGCCCGGCTGGTCCCGCCGCTGCTCGGCCGCGGTCACTCGATTTCGAGCTTTCGGGAACCGACCGACAAGTTCCTGAGGTCCGAGTTCGCGCGCCTCAGCAAGGTGGACTCCTTCGCCGCCGCTCTCTGCTTTACCGTGGACCGTGCGTTGCTCCGACCGCAGATAGAACGTGCCCTGGAGATGGGGGACATCGTCATCCAGGACCGCTCGTTCTACTCGACACTGGCCTACCAGTATCCCGGATTGAGCGCCGAGGCGTTCCGCGAGGTGGACCGCATCGAACGTCAGGTCGCGCTCGAGCCCGACCTCGTGCTATACCTGGATGCGCCGGTGGATGTCGCCATGAAACGGGTCGAGACCCGGGGGCAGCGTGACGCCTTTGAGGACGAGCCGTACCTCGTCAAGGTGCATCGGAAGTTCGAGCAGATGTTCCAACCGCCTCGCTGGGTTCGGATCAACGCCGGCGGGACGCCCGACCAGACTCTGGAGCAGGCGATGAACGCCTTGCTGTCGATTGGCCTCTGAGCTCCTCGAGCGCGGGTACCCGGGCGGTCACCCACCACCGAAGCGATTGGCTGGGGTGGACGGGTCGAATCCGTCCGGACGGAGTCCGGAGAGGATCTTCCGGACCGGTTCCTGTGGCTCGATAGGTTCAAGCCCCGAATTTCGGCATGGACCACCCGTTCCGTCATGACCGGGGTCGTCCACGCGAGCTACACCGACGGGAACCGCCTGGCCTGGGAACATCTCACCGACGCCGCATTCCGGTGGTTCCTTCCGGCGGCCGCGTCCCTGGCCCTCCTCCTGGGAGCCATCCTCCTACTTTCCCGTTCGACCGTCACGCGTCCGGACACGTCCCTGGGCCTGTTCCTGACCGGGTGGGGGGCCTCGGCGGTTCTTGTCGCACTCTTCTGTCGCGTGCAGTTCCACGGGTCGTTGCGAAAAGCCGAAACGACGGCCGTCCCGGTGACATCAACGCCGGTCGTGAGTTCCTCGCGACCGACTCAGCTCGAGACGCTCAACCGACCGGTGCCGACGCTTTCGAGCCGAGGCTCGGAGTGGCGGGTGCTGGCCGCACCCACCAGTCCGGGAGATGAGACGTGGCTCTCCTGGCTGCCCCGCGAGAGTCGGCAACTGGGAGTCGGGATCGCGAGAATCGGTCGCGGTGCCGTCTACTCTCCGGGAGGCTCGGGTAGTCTCGTGGCTTTCCCCACACGAAAGGAGAGCTCCGGCGCCCGGCCCGTGACAATGGCCGGTGACTTCGCCCAATCAACGTCCCGCACCCCGCCCTCCCGGGACATCCCCCGAGATTCGGCGAAGCGGTCAACATTCTCGGAGGAGGACTTGGACCGGATGTTTCCGCCAACCGCGGGCGGACGGACCCTATTCCTTTCCGACGTTCCGGATAAGATAGGCCTCCCGAAGGCTCCCTCGAAGGCATCGGGTCCATCGGTCGAGATCCGCTCCGCGTCGACCGAATCAGCGGCGTCTTCGGACGACCCAGTGACCCCATGGGCAGATGACCCGGTGGATCATTCGCGGAGGGCCGTCCATGATGGCGACTCCGTGGATACCCCCCTCCTGTCGGGATCCCCAAGCCCCTCCCTCGCGGGAATTCCCGTCGATCTTCAGGGACCTCTCGACCCGGCCGACGAATTGTTCAGAGAGGCCACCAATCCGGTCCCGCCTCACCTCAGGGGCGTCGGCCTTCAAGCGCGAGTCGGGGCGCACCGACCCGATCGGAATCGTCGGGACATCGCGAATCCGAAATCCGTGTGTGCGTCCTGCTCGAAAGTCGTCGTCACCCTACGGATGAGCGGCCCTTGTCCGAAGTGCCTTCGACCGATCTGCAATGAATGCCTGCGCGAGGCGTTCGTCACACACGGGCAGGGTTGGTGCATCGACTGCTCATCGACTCCGGTGGTGAGCGCGAGTTAACCCCGGCTCGAAGTGGGCACCCGCGGCGCCGGAACGCCCCGACGCTCCAACAAGGGCACGGTGAGCGTGAGAGAGAAAGGCTCCGCTGCGGGGCTCATCGTCGACCGCGCTTTCGGTAGTCGCGTTCCATTGCTCGCGCAAAATGTCGCCAGCCGTTGAGGGCGATCTTTTCTATCGACCTTCGGGAAAGAGGTTTGCCGCCCAAGCGGGAGGGCCGGCGGTGAGTAATGGTTTGTTACGGAAGGAGACTACGACCCGAGACGAAGGCGCCGCGTTCTCTGAGACCGGAGTCTGTGTTCGAACCGACCGAACACGCCCGAACTAGGCGGCACGGTTCGTCGGCGTGCTCGAAGCCGCCGGGGCGGGGGTGAGCCACCGAGAGAAGTCGGTGAGCCCGATGAACAGGAGTACGATCCCGACAAACTCCGCGTAGTAGAGCGCCACCGGGAACGAAGCAATGTAGAACACTCCCCCCGCCGCGAGCACGCTCGCGCCCGCGATCATGAGTAGGCCCTTCCAATGGAACGCACGGCGGAGTGAGATGACCGCGAAGCCGAGAAGGACGACCGTCGCGGGGACGGTGATCAGCGAGGACAGGACAAGCAAGAACACCGGCGGGTTCCCCGAAATGACACCGCCTTGGACCATCGAGTCGGAAACCGGTGTGGTGAAACAGAACACGCCGACCACGGCGGAGACCGCGATGATGTAGCCCGCGTAGAGGTTCCGATAGATCGGTCGGCGGAAAGCGCGCACCGACCCCAGGGACAGCGTGCCGACAATCGCGGCGGAGAAGAATACGTAGGCTTGCAACATGATCGTGGAGACCACCCCGACGTACGCGAGCAGTTCGATCGCAGTAGCCGTGGCTCCGAACCCCAACCCCACGCCCCAACCGAGTTGGGAATGCTTCCGAGTCTGGTAGAACCGGACGAACCCTCGGGCGGCCAGGATCGTCAGGACTCCCGACAGAAGCCCGAGAGAGACGGTGATGCCCCAGTCTTCCGCGTTCAAGGTGGTGTCCCGACCGGGTCGGGGACCGCTCTTGGGATAATCCCCCTCTAGTACGAACAGTTCGTATCGGCTCCGGAACACGTGTGACGGCCCCCGACATCGCCCTTCGGAGTCGATGGGCTCTGAGGATTCACGGGGGTCGGGGGGTAGGGGCGTTCGGCCGGTTGGCGGTGACGAAGACCAACGAAAGACCGGTCGCAATCAGCAGGAACCCGCCGATCTCCCAAGCGGTGATCGGCTCCCCAAACAGTCCCGAGCCGAGACCGATTCCGACGATTGGAAGGAGGTAGGCGACGAGATTGGCCCGGGCCGGCCCGATCTGATGGTGCAATCGGAAATAGACAACGTACCCGAACAACGATGCGAACACGACCAGGACCAGGAGCGAGACCCACACCGCGAACGTGAACGGCAGTTGTTCGGGTACGGGGGCGAGCAGGACCACGACACCCAGGATCGCCGCCCCGACCCCGAATTGGAGGGAGAGCTGCCACGTGCCTTCGCCCCCGCGGCCCCATCGGCGAAGGAGCACGGACCCCATCGGGAACACGACGAACGCCCCCATCACCGCGACAGGACCCTGCCAATTGGACCCCACTCCTCCGAGAAGGGTGGGGAAAACGAGGACCACGACCCCGACGAACCCGACGACGATTCCGGCCACGGCCGCGGGACGAAGACGCTCCGACCGCAGGAGGGAATGGCCGTAGACGATCGTCAATATCGGCGCGATTCCCGATAGAACGGAGGCATAGCCTCCCGTCGTGAACTGTTCCCCCCAATAGAGCAGGATCCCGTAGAGACCGATGATGAAAGTCCCCCCCACCACGGCGGAAAGGAGAGCGGAGCGTCGGCTGGGCCACGGGTCCCGCCGAAGCGTCGCCACGAGGGCGAGAAGCCCGGCGACCAACGCATAGCGTGTGCCGGCAAAGACGAACGGAGAGGCGCCCGCCACGATCCCCTCCCGGATCGCCACGTAGGCCGAACCCCAGAGGACTCCCAGCGCGATCAGCAAGAGGACATCGGTTCGGGTCACCCGGATCGGTTCCCCGCGCGCGGAACCGGTTCCCTCCGTACCCGAGTCCGCCACCGAGTCGACCCCCGGCAGCCAACCGACGGACTATTATTTGGAAGCGGGAACCCCTCTCCGCTCCCGGACCTCTCCACCCGAGTCGAACCCGGCGGAGAACGAGGGGGCCGGACCTGGTCGAATGACGGAAGAGGGCACGGAGGACCGAGCTCCCCTTTCCCCCGGCACGCGCGCTAGCTCCGACATCGAACTCGTCGACCTTCCTCGAGAGGAGCGCGACCGCGCCATACCGGTGCTGAAGGACGGGTTCGTTGGAATCTATCGCTGGCACGCGAAGAGGACCCTGCACAACGCAACTTGGGTTCGCGCGGCGGTCGTCCGGGGCGAGATTGTCGCGGTTTCCATTCTGGATCGAATCGACCCGGAGGTGGGCTACGTCTACTATCTCTCGACGGCGCAGACCCATCGCCGAGAAGGACTGGGAGGACTACTGCTCGACGACGCGCTCGCGCTGTTCCGGAGAGAACGGGCCCGAGTTGCTTACGGGGCGGCCGAGGAGGACAACGCCGCATCGATCTCGCTGTTCCGCTCTCGAGGGTTCCGGCCCGTGGAACGGAAGGAGCTCGGATTCAGGGAAGGAGGTCTGGGAGCGTGGGGGCTCCGAAGCCGGATGACGCTCGTGGGCGGGGAGGTCCTCATGGGGCTTCGCCTCTCTCCAACCCGCGACGTCGGCGCGATCCCCCGCTCCGACGGCGAACGCCGACTGTAGGGTACGAACCTATGGGACTCACCCGAAGTGAGGTCACTTTTTGTCACCTATCACGATCAACTCGCCGTGCAAATTGGTTGTTCCGACGAGGTCAGGGAGATGCATCCCTTTCCGATCCTACCGGCGCATTCTGCTGTCGCGCCCACGAGATGTCGAGAATCGCGCCATAGGCCGGCAAACCGGAACCGAGGACGAACTATTGTGAGGCGTCGGTGAATCGGAACATCCGGCTCCTTGCCTTCGGGGTCGGCGTTCGGATGCTAGGGAACGCTCTCTACGGGCCCTTCATCGCGCTCTATCTGCATAACGTGCTGGAAATCGGGTACGTCGAGCTTGGTCTCATCATCGTCTTCATCGGTTCGATTCAGATCCCCTTCGGTGTCGTCGGCGGTTTGATCTCGGACCGGATGCGTCGAAAGACGTTGATGGTCATCGGGCTGACCGGGGAGGCGCTCGCGACCGCCCTCCTCGCCTATGCCTTTTCGATCGAATCCCTGCCCCTCGCGATCCTCGCCGCCATCCTGGGAGGTTCGGTCTCGTCCTTGGCCGGACCGGCGTTCTCCGCGTACATCGCCGACTTCGCCGAGGGGTCGGACCGCACCCGGGGCTTCACGTTGTATCGCATCGGGTTCAACGCCGGATACGCGGCCGGCGTCGCGCTGGGCGGCCTCCTGATCACGCTTATCGGGTTTGCCGGCGGGGTCGCGTTCGCGGCGCTGATCATCGGTGGGGCGACGGGGATTCTCCTGGTTTTCCTAGAACCTTCGACCCGGGACGTGAGCCGGGGCATTTCGGCAGGCGCCTCAATATCGGTCCGAGCGGTCCCGCCCCCGGTCGCGAAGCGAAGCCTGGGTAGCAGCCTGAGGACTCTCGCGCGGGACCGAGTCGCCCTCGAAGTGGCCCTCGCCTTCGCTCTCGCGTCGTTCGTCGCAGCTCAGTGGGCCATCATCTTCCCGCTGTACGTTCACAACGTTCTCGGGATTTCCTACTCCTTGCTCGGCGTCGGCCTCGCTCTCAACGGTCTCGTGGTCGTCTTTGGACAGAGCGCGACGACCGAGAGTGTCATCGGTTGGCGCCACACGACGATCGGGCTCCTGGGTCTCGTTCTCTACGGGATCGCATTCCTCGGACTCGGCGCGGCCGGCCTCTGGAACACCGTCCCGACCGTCGTCTTCTTCGCCTCCGTGGTGGTCCTTACCCTCGGCGAGAATCTGGTCGCAATCCCTTCGTCGACCTTGCCCTCGAACCTCGCCCCCAAGGAAGAGGTGGGCTCCTACAACGGTGCGTTCAACGCGATCGGCGGGATCGGCTTCCTTTCCGCTACGCTTGCCGGAGGCGTCGTGCTCGCGTTCGTCACCAACCCGCTGCTGATCTGGGTCATTCTGCTCGTTCCCGCCGTACCGGCGATCGTTCTTCTCCGCCACGCCGGACGGCGGATCCCCGAGCAGATGAACCGCGCGTAGCCCGATGGGACTGTCCCTTGGCCGGGAAATGGTCGACTTACGAGGGGGGTAGGGACCGAGCCGCGGGCCTACGGGTGCCAAGTGGGACCCCCGTAGCCCACCGGTAGACGGGGCCGCTGCGTTCCCCCGAATGGGTCGGGGCGAGGCGTGGGAGGCCGGCCGGCTTTGGCGCAGATGTAACGGTCGATCGCATCCGCGGCTTTCGTGCCCGCGGCCATGGCGTGCACCACGGATTTTCCGCCCGAGGCGAAGACTCCGTCGACGTCGGTCATCCAGTCTTCGCGCTTGCCGACGGGCCACCCCTGGGAAGCGAAGGAGAAATCGAGCTCCGGGGGGAGCCCCGAAACGTCCGCCTTCTCCCCAGCCGCAATGATCACGGTGTCGCAGGCGATCACCTGCTCGGTTCCGGGAACGTTCACGACGGCCTGCCGCCCTTGGTCGTCCGGGGGTCCCAGTCGGGTGGTGAGCACCTCGATCCCCTCGACCTTAGCGGAGCCCAAGATCCGCGTCGGAGAACGTTGGAACACGAAGTGGACTCCCTCGATCTCTCCTCCACCGACCTCCTCCTCGCCCGCGGGCATCTCTTCTCGCGACCGTCGATAGAGCACGGTCACGTCCCCCTTCTCGGCCAGCCGGAGGCTCGAGCGCGCGGCGTCCAGCGCCACATCCCCTCCGCCGACGACCACCACCTTCCGCCCCTTCCGACCGAGCAGACCATCGGGCCCTCGGTTTACCGCGAGGAGGAACGGCAGCGCGAAGAATACCCCGGGAAGATGCTCCCCCGGGATGCTCAACGCCCGGGGTTCGGAGGCGCCGATCGCCACGAATACCCCGAGGTATCCGTCCTTCAGCAACGATTCGGGCGTGAAGTCCGCTCCGGCTTTCTTCCCCAGAACGAAAGTGATGTCGAGGCCGTGGAATCGCGCGAGGTCGACATCGAGCTCGCCTCCTTCGAGGTGGTACTTGGGAATCGTGTCGACCTGTCCACCGAGGAACTCCGCCTGTTCGTACACGGTCAAGGAGTATCCGCGAATCCCGAGCTCCCAGGCCGCCATCAGGCCCGCCGGCCCTCCTCCGACGATCGCGACCCGTCGGTTCTTAGGAGCGCTCGCGACGTAGCTCAGGTTCGACTTCCCGAGCTCGAGGGTCGCCCGCTTGAGGTGACGGATGGCGATCGGAACCCCCCGCCCGGCCATGACGCAATCCTCCTCGCAGTAATGGTAGCAGGTCTTGCAGAGGACCGTCGCGAGGGGGTTGTCGAGGACCGTGAGGCGCGCGGCCTCATCGAATCGCTGCTGCGCCAAGAGCGAGATGTACCCTCGACAGTCTTGGGTGATGGGGCATGCCTGAACGCAGTACGGCATCGCGCACTGCAGGCACCGCTGGGCTTCGAGGACGGCTTCCTCGGGAGTGTACGACCGCAGGATCTCTCCGAACCCGGCCCGCTCCGCCGTCGACTCTTCGGGGATCGGCGTCCGTTGGTAGCGAGACTCCTCGTCCGTCATTGTCCTCGCGAGACCTGTCCACGCCCGCAGCGGAGAAACGGACTTAGCCTCGACGACCCACACGCGCCCGAAACGCGGGCGCCCCCCGGCCAGGATTCGACTTCCTTCGTTCCTGGCGTGGTCGGCCCGTCGGCCCCGGCTCCACCGGGGAGAGAACTTGTCGAACGGGGTTGACGGGGAGTTTATTCCCGCGCACTCTGCCTGAACGGCGATGTCTGCACCCGATATCGCCGAAGAAAAGAGGGCCGACCTCGCCGGCCCGGGGATTGGCACGTACGAAGAGGTCGACCGCGTGCTCCCCCACGATTACGAACCGCTCCTTTCCCCCCGCGTCACTCAACATGCCATCTACGCGGTGAAGAACTACGTCGAAGAGCACCTGTGCAAGGAGCTCAACCTGATGATGGTCCAGGTCCCGCTGATCGTGGAGACCGAGAGCGGGGTCAACGACATGCTGGACCGGGACGGATCCCGGACGCCCATCCAGTTCCATATCTCGAACGACCGCAACCTGCACCCGGTGGAGGGACAGGTCGTCCAGGCCGCGACGAAGTGGAAGCGCATGGCGCTGAAGCAGTTCGACCTTCAATCGGGCGAGGGGCTTCTCACCGACATGCGGGCCGTCCGGAAGGATTACTTCCTGGACCACGACCACAGCGCCTACGTGGACCAGTGGGACTGGGAGAGAGCAATCACGGTCGAGGACCGGAACTTGGACTACCTCAAGGACACGGTCCGCCGCATCTGGAAGGTCATCACCGGGGCGCAGAAGCACGTCCAGCGCCTCTACCCGCAGTTGAAGGACCCCCGCTACCCGGACCTCCCCGAGGAGATCCGGTTCATGCACGCGGAGGACCTCCTGGACACCTACCCGGACCTCCCCCGGAAACAGCGGGAGACCGCTATCCTTCAGAAATACCCCGCACTGTTCCTCATCGGGATCGGCTGGCCGCTCAAGGACGGGTACCCGCACGAGATGCGCGCGGCGGATTACGATGATTGGGTCACCGAGACCCGTTCGGAGGACGGTCGACCGATGCACGGCCTGAACGGGGACATCCTGACCTGGAACCCCGTGACGAAGCGCCGCCACGAGCTCATGTCCGGCGGGATCCGGGTGACCGCGGAGACCCTCCGCCGACAGCTCGCGATGTCCGGCCAGCTCGACTTCCTCAAGTTCCCGTACCACCAGGCGATCCTGAACGGGCAGATCCCGCTTAGCATCGGCAGCGGGATTGGACAAGGCCGCACCCAGATGCTCCTCCTCCGCAAGGCCCACATCGGAGAAGTGACCGTCACGGTCTGGCCGAAGATGCTGCGGGAGATCAGCGCGCGGCACAACATCCGCGTGCTGACGTAGCGGGCCGGTCCGCCGACGGGGGTGCGGTTCCCCGCACGCCACCTGCTCCCTTCGATTCCCGCGGCCCTGAATCGTTATCAGGCCCCGGTGGCCATCCCCTCGGGAACGGCCATGGGCATCCCCGCTCCGATCGTCGAACAACTTCTCCGCGAGGGGGAGGAGCACCAGTGCGAGGGCGCCCCCGACAACTGCGTTCGGGTCCGAGCCCTCGCGAACCTGCCCACTCGTTTTGGAGACTATCAGGTCGTGGCGTTCGAGAACTGTCTCGATAAACAGGACCATGCGGCGTTCGTCCACGGGGACGTGTTTGACCGGGAAGAGGTTCCGGTCCGGGTGCACTCGGAATGCCTCACCGGGGACGCCATCGGCTCGCTGCGCTGCGACTGTCGAGACCAGCTCCTAGAGTCGCTCGCACGGATCGGCCAAATGGAGCGGGGGGTCGTCCTCTACCTGCGACAAGAAGGACGGGGCATCGGGTTCGTGAACAAGATCCGGGCCTACCAACTCCAGGACTCGGGATACGATACCGTGCAGGCGAACGAGCTGCTCGGCTTCCGGCCCGACGAACGGGACTACGAGATCGCGGCCCACATGCTGAGCGCGCTCCACGTCCGCTCGATCGAGATCCTGACGAACAATCCCGCCAAGGTCCAGGACCTCGAACGGCACGGTGTGCGCATCTCCGGACGGATCCCGGTCGAGATCCCCGCGAACGACATCAACCGTCCCTACCTCCAGACGAAGCGCGACCGGATGGGTCACCTGCTCGAGATCGAGCAGGACGACGACCTCTCGGCGTTCTCAAAGTAGAGCGGCTGCTCCGCAGCCGCTTCACTCTTCCTGCACTGATCGTTAGAAAGAATTGTCACCCCGGGCCCGAAGGGCCCGGGGGAGCGGAAAGGGTTGTTTCGTTAGACGACGTTCCGAACCGAACCTAGCTCGGCGGAGATCCCCCGGCGGGCGGTGGACCCTCGCTCCAGGTGCCGGAGCCGGCCGCGGGCGCGGTCGTCCCCGACTCGGCGGGCGGGTTCCATGCCTGGGCGGGCTGGGCCGGCTGGTCCTCGCGCCGACGGCGCAGGAGCAGGGCCAAGAGGGCGATCACGAGCGCAATCACCGCGATCGCGAACGCCACCGCGAGCCACTGGTTGAAAGTGTCCGTCTGCACGTACGACGGGCTCGAGGTCGCCGTGTACGAGGACGACAGACTCGTTGGGGCGGTGCCCACGGCCACCGAGCCGGTGGCTCCCGTGCTCGGCAGGTTGTAGCCGCTCACCGCGTTGAACGAGTAGGTGTACAACCCGCTCGGGAGGTACCACGTCAAGGACGGTCCTGTGGTCGACTGCGTCACTCCGTTCACGGTCGCGGACCAGCTGGTACCCGTGGCGAGCCCTCCGGCGCTCAACGTCACCGCATACGTGGGGACGGGGATCGCCGTGAAGGTCACGGGCACATTGTAGGTCGCGCCCGTGACGACCACGCTACCAGTCGAGGGGGTCGCGGTCCATCCCGTGAGCGAGCCCACGCTGTACGCGTAGGTGCCCATGGTCTCCGTGAAAGCGATCAAGCTGGTCGCGGAACTCTGCGTCACTCCACCCAACGTCACCGACCACATCGTCCCCGCGGGAAGTAGTCCGGTCTCGTTGAACGTGACCGAGAACGTCTCCGCAGGTCCGATGGGGAACTCATCCCACGCTTCGCCTGCGATGATGTAGGGTGCGAGGTAGCCGTTCGTGCCGTAGGTATGCCAGTCCGCCCAGTAGTTCCCGACCCCGTAGACGTTGTCCCCGGTCCAGACGTAGAAGTAGTTGTAGTCCGAGGCCCACGCCTGGATGTGCGCGGCGCTGTAGGTGCCCGTCGCGCCGTTGTTCCCGATGAAGTTGTTCATCGTGAGCTGGTTGTCGTAGCCGTCCAGGATTGCGACCCCGTAGCTCGAGCTGTCGACGAACGAACTGCCGGTGATGTAGTTGTATTCGGACGATCCGTAGCCCGCGAGCATGACGAAACCAATCCAGTCGTGGTAGGCCCCGATGTTGCTGAAGTAGCTGTCATACGTCTCGTTCAGGGCGACCGCATAGAACCCGCCGGTGCCGTTGACGTTGCTCACTTGGAGTCCGGTCGAAGCCTCGTCGTAGAACGCAGCCCCAAAGTTCGTCGCCATCACGTTGGAGACGATGGTAGTTGCCGTTCCAAAGGTCACGACCGCCGCGTTCGGCAGCCCCTCGAAGCCGGTCCAGAGATTCGCGCCCAGAGCCGCCGAAGAGGCCGTAGTTCCGCTCACCTGGACGAAGGTGGAGCCCTCGACGACGACTCCCGTCGAGTTGCTGTCCGAGACCGTCGCGCCGGTGTCGGTGACTTGGGAGGCCTCGTAGATGTAGTCAGCGAGCGAAGCCCAGGAAGCCGTCGTGCCGGAGATCGCGATGTTATGGCCACCTTCGATCTCCACACCGATGCTGTGGTCCGATACGGTGGTCCCTGAAATGGTGGTACCGGACGACGGGTCGGTGAACACGCCAACCGAATCGTCGGTCGCGGTGACCCCTGAGACGGTGTTGCCGTTCGACTTCTCAATCAGAACTCCGGTCGAGCCGAATCCCGCCACCACGTTGGAGATCGTGTTGCCGTTGGCACCGGAGAACTCGTAGAACATCCGAGCGCCGATCGAACCGTTGGTCGCGGTGACGCCCGTGACCGTACCGTTCGTCGAGTCCAGGAAGTTTACGCCCGCGCTGTCGGGCGCGATGGAGGCCATGTGGTCCGTGACGACGTTCGAGAACGCCCCGCCGCTCGACCAGTCATAGTTGAACCCAACGCTGGTCTCGTACGAGTTGATTCCGTTGACGGACACGGTCCCGGTCGCGTAGTCGATCTCGTAGGCGAAGGTCGAGTACGACGAGGAGAGGCCCGTGGCTGTGAACCCGTTCGGATATTCCGTCACCAAACCGCCGAAGCAGTTGAAGACCGTCATGGTGGTGACGACGGTGTTGGTATCGTAGTTCTCGAAGACCGCGATGAAGGCGTTTTGGACGATCGCGTTGACGAGGTGCAGCCCGGTCACGTTCCATGTAACGATCGCCTCCGTCCCGTTGGAAATGAAGTTGTTCACCGTGACCCCGACGTCCCCGTCGAGCTGAAGTCCGAGCGACTCCCCCGCCGGGTCCCAGACCTGGACGGTGTTGAACGTGGTGGGGTCCGACAACGTGAGGTTGCCTCCGAGCGAAGCTTTCGTGACGTTCAGGTTGTCGACCGTCAGGCCCGTCGAGCCCGGGTATCCAAGCCCGTTGTAGAACGGACCGAAGTCGACGCCGACCTCAAAGCCCTCCGAATCCAACGTCGCGTTGATCCAGTTGTAAGTGCTGCCGGTGCCTCCGATCGTCTCGATACCCTTCCCGTAGTCAACGCTGAGAAGGTAGATGACGAGCGTGCCGGTGTTCGTGAACTCGGAGACACCCCACCCATCGACGGCGGTGGTGTTGGCGATCACGGTGCCGACCGAGTCACCGACCCAGATTCCCCAACCCGATGCAACCGCGATGGAGCCGTTGACGTAGGCATCTGTGTCGTGCCAGAGAGTGACTCCGAGACCGTCGGACCCGTAGCCCATGAAGATGCTCTCCATTACCTGGTTCGTCACCTGGTCGTGGGACCCGTCGTAGATGTTGATGTTCGAAGTGTAGTAGGGGTGGTTGCGGAACACGGCCGGGGCCGGGACCAGTATACCGGTCGAGCCGCCCGGCGCGCCGTCGGTGATGTAGCTCATCCCGGAATGCGTCGAGTCGGTTCCCAAGTACGTGTTGTTGACGACCACGTTGCTCACGCCCGATGCGTAGACGACCTCGAACTCAGGGAACTCGTAGTCGTTCACATGGGCGAACGTGAAGTTCGCGTTGACGGTGAGGCCGCTGAAGGTGTACGGCGCGGACGACGAAGCACCGATGGCAATCGCCAGGGCCGACGCCTGGGCCGCGGTGAACATATCGAGCGGGGCCCGGACGCTACCCGACGCTGCGGTGAGGGTGATCGCGAGGGAGTTCGTCCCGCCCGTCAACGTCGTGTTCTGTTCGGCGTAGCCGGCGGCGAACGCCTGGACATAGTACGTCGTAGTCCAGGGGGCCGTGAGCGGCGGCAGGTAGGTGTTGAACGAGCCGTCGTTCGCCGTGGGGAGCCAGCTCATGTTATCCTGAGCCGTGGTCGTCCACGGATTGAGGATCGGCGCGGTGTTGCTGATGAACACGAACCCATAGGACGGGGAGATGGTCCCCGCGACCTGGATGTCCCCGGAGTGCACGGAGGCGCTGGGCACTGCGTTCCAGAGACCGTAGAGCATTGTCGGGCCCTGGTCGATGACGAGCTGATGGCTCGTCGTCCAGTAGTCGGCGATACCCGCGGCGGTCTCACCGGTGTCGGAGCCGAAGTTGTAGGCGGACGGCACGTTCTTCCATGTTCCCGCGCTCGTGTTGGTGTACTCGAGGTTGACCGTTCCGTTGATCGAGCGGAACATGGCGTTGTCGCCGCCGATGCCGCCCACGATGTCAATCTCGCTGTCCTGCCAGAATCCCAGCCCTAGACCATAGGTCGGAGTCGGGTCGAAGGGGTTCACGGTGTTGGCCGGCTTGTTCGCCGGCGCGGAGGGGTGTTGCCAGGAGGGGGCCGTGTTGTTGAACACGACGGTGTCGGCAATTCCCGAAAGGTCGTGGCCGGAGCCGGCCTCATAGATGTTGTACCCGTAGACGAGCTGCGACCGGTTGTCCGAGTTGGTCGTGAAGTTGTTGTAGAGCGACAGCGTGATCGGATAGTCCGCGGCGGTGATGGGCACATTCGCCTCGGAGCATTGGAGGATGCCGCCGTAGACCTCGAGGTCATAGTTCACGCCCGCGGTGTCGGTACCGCACCCCGAGTAGATCGAGTTGAGCTGCCAGCCAGCGAACGAATCGAGACTGAAGTTCCACGTGTCCTGGACAAAGTGAAGGGCCGAGTCGTTCCAGTTGACGACATTCTGGGCCCAGACGTATCCCTGGTCGGCCGTACCGGGGATCGTGAGGTTGACGCCGATGGTGTTCAGCTGAATGCCGAACTCCCAGAAGCTGCCGACGTAGCCCAGGTGCTCGCCGGTCGCGGTCGGGTTGACGACCCCGAATGCACCGGGCTGGGTCACGTTCGGGGGTGCATGGAGCGTCACGACGCCGACAACGTAGGATGAGTTGTAGGAGTAGGGAGTTACGCCCAGCCCGTAGTCGGCGACGCCCAGAGGCGCCGGCTGGGCCACGTAGCCGGGGTAGACGAGGCCATTCACCGCGTGAGCGGGGTTCTCGATCGCGGCGAGATTGGGGAGCGAAGAGGTAGGCGCGACCTTTGAGTTCGGGTGGACGAGCGCCTGAGCCCAGGCCGGTTGCTGAGCAAGATTCGGAAGACTCGAGACAAGGCCGGACAAGCCCGAAGTCGAGGTCGGGAACTGCGGTAGGGTCTTTCCAGAGGTTAGGAAGCTCGAGGGAGAGTTAGCCGGGGCGGTCGGAAGCGTGGCCGGACTCGTGAGGCTCGCCGGATTGCTCGTGGCGCTCGCTTGTAGCCCCGACGCCGCGGCCATCGGGTTCCCCGCATGGGCACTCGACGCAAGGAAGGTTCCCCCCGGGAGAACCATCACAGCGCAGACAGCGATGACAATCGGCAGTACCCAGAGTGCTCTTCGGCCCAAGGGCGACGGCGACATAGCGGACGCCGACGAGGCGTGGTAGTATAGAAAGCTTCCTAAAACGCGAGGCCCGAGTACTTAACTCTCCGCTGCAGTGGAAAGGACGTTACGAGCGCGCGGGGTCGGTAGAACTTGCGGTGGTTCGCGAGAGGCGATTGACGGTCGCCCATCCCGCGAACGGCTTTCAATCGGCGGATTCGATTCGGTCCCCGGCGCGGACCCGTCCCTCGTGAATGACCCGGGCGTACCAACCGCGACGGTCCAGCATCACCTTGAGAAATTCCGCGCCTCGGGTGGGACCGACGTAGGGAAGGAGAAAGAGATTGTCGCACGGCGTGCAGGCCTTCGAGATCTCGAGGACCGTCTCGCCCGCTCGGAACCGGCGACCGGGAGTGAACGCGTTGTACGGGATCCCTTCGGTCGTGAGGTTCTCTCCGAGGTCTCCACTCCGAACGGGCCAGCCTTCGCGTGAAAGCTCGGCGAGGGTCTCGCGGGGGACGAGCAGGAGGGCCATCGCGGTGTCGTCCTTCTTCTCTTCGTGCCGATAGCGGTTGAAATCGCCCACCAAGCCGGAACGGGAGACGAACGCCTCGCTCACCGACGGCTTGGGGAGACCGTGCTCGCCCGCGACCTCGGCTTTTCGATGGAGTTCGAATACCCGACCCGACACCTGGGGTCTCTCGTTCAATGCGCTCCTCCCTCGACGCACGGATTCGTGCGCCGAAATAGGTTGGGGGTCAGCGACGACCGCCGAACCGTCACGACATGCAAGGGCGGCTTTGGAAACGTCCTTTTCTCCTTCCCCTCCTCTGAGTCCGTTATGCCGCGACCGATCGGCGCCGGAGTCCTGACGATCATCGGCGGGTTCTTCATCCTGCTCGGAGGGTTCGTGTTCGCGCTGATCGGCGCCGTCCTCGCGGTCTTCGGTTTCGTGAGCGGGGTGTTCTTCCTGGGCTTGCTCGTGGGTTTCCTCACGCTTATCGTCGGCTTCCTGATGCTCGCGGTCCCCTCGGGGCACACTGTCTGGGGAGTCCTCGCGGTCGTCCTCGCGCTCGTGAGCATTCCGGTCGCCCTCGGCGGTTTCCTCATCGGATTTCTGCTCACCCTTATCGGCGGCGTCCTTGCCCTGACGTGGAAGCGCCCGGTCGACCGGGTCATCACGGTCGAAGCGCGACGGATTCCGCCCTCCGACAGGTAACGGGACGTCGGAATTCTCCGCCGACGCCGGACATCCGGAGCCCCTTCTCGAGGAGAGACGAGCGTGAACCCGGTCCTCTTCGACCTTGGACTTGGCCTCCTCCTAGGTTTCTCGCTGACCATTCCTCCGGGACCGATGAACGCGTTCATCGCGTCGCAGTCGGTCCGCTCCTTTCGGGAAGGCGTGATGACCGGCCTCGGGGCCATGAGCGCGGACCTCGTCCTTGGCGTCCTCGTGTACGGTCTGCATTCCGAAGTGAACCTGACCGCCGGGCTGCGCTGGATCTATCTGATCGGCGCGGGGGTGATGGTCTATCTCGGGATCGGCCTCATTAAACACGCCAACCGGCACCCGCCGCCGGAGACGAGCGGCCTTCGGACCTACACGAAAGCGCTCGGCCTCGGGATCTCGAACCCCTTCCAGATCGTCTGGTGGCTCACGGCCGGCCTCGCCTTCGCGTACCTCGGGGGCCCGGTGCTGTTCGTCGGGCTCTTCGGCGCTATCGCGGTTTGGATCGTGGTGTTTCCCTGGGCTGTGCACACCGGAACCGAACGCCGACCGGACTTCGCTCGGGGCGTCCTCGTCGTGTCGGGCGTCCTCATCTTCGCATTCGCGGCCTACTTCCTCTTCCTCGCGCTCTGAGGTATCCGCGCGGGGGTGGCGGACTCAGCCGGACTTGAGACGCGCGGCGAACTGCTTTCGGAACTTGGAGACCTTCGGGGCGATGATGGCGCGGCAGTACCCGCTTCCCGGATTCCGTCGGAAATAGTCCCGGTGGTACTCCTCCGCCGGGAAGAACTCGGAGAACGGCGCGAGCTCGGTCACGATTTTCCGCTTCCAGATCCCGGCGGTCTCGAGCTCGCCGAGCACCTTCTCCGCGGTCTCCCGTTGAGCCGGGGAGTGGTAGAAGATCACCGAGCGATACTGGGTGCCGACGTCGTTCCCCTGTCGGTTCCGGCTCGTCGGGTCGTGGGTCGTGAGAAAGACCGTGAGCAGGTCGTGGTAGCTCACGACGCTCGGGTCAAAGGTGACCTGGACGACCTCGGCGTGCCCCGTCCGACCCGAGCACACTTGTTCGTAGGTCGGGTGGGGAATTGCCCCTCCCGCGTAGCCGGAGGCGACGCGGGAAACGCCGGAGAGTTCGGAAAGGATCGCTTCCGTGCACCAGAAGCATCCCCCTCCCAGGGTGGCGGTCTCCGAAGGTCTCTCGTTTCCGGGCGCTGCGTTCGACATGGTTCTCACCGCTCCGTGGCGACCCTCGTCCGAAGAGGTTCGGCTCGACGGCGGGTTTCGGCAGACCATCGCCCGATTTCAGTTCGCCGGAATCCTCGCAGGGGTCTACGGAGCGATCCTTCCCGCTCCGAGGTAGACGAAGAACGGAGCGAGCAGCGCCAGGACGGGAACGGCGAGGAGGAGGTACTCGACCCCGGGGAACGCCACCACGAGCGCGACGAACGGTCCGATGAGCACCAGCAACAGGAGCGCGTAGAAGACCGCGCCCAGGCCGACCTCCCGGTTGTGGAAGCGAGACGACCCCGCGGAGAGGCCGAGGACGATCCCGACACCCCCGAGCCAACCGAGCCAGAAGCCGATCAGGCCCGTGTAGGCGCCGAGAGGTTGACCCGAACGCAGGCAGGTGAGCGAGTGGGTGGGTTGGCCGTTGATGCACGTAAGCAACGAAGTGGACGACCCGACGATCACGACCGCTGCGACCAGGATGAGGATGAACCCAAGGCTCCCGAGCAGGCACAGAATGGACGCGATCGTGAACCGGCGGTCGACCTTGCGCAGATGGGCGAACCCGTTGCGGTAGATCAAGAAACAAAAGAGGAAGAGCAGGGCGCCGGCCAGGATGAACAGCCCCGTCGAGTAGAGGAAGCCGGCCTGGTTCAGGGCGACGAACCCGCCCGGGTCGTACGACGCGATGAGGACGAGCAGCACCGGGATGACGATGCCGAGCAGCGCCGCCGCGAGGCCGAGCGCGGCTCCCGTGGCGAGACGAAAAGCTCCGGTCTGGTCCTGCTCCGAGTGAGGTATTGAAATCGCGGCCATACCTTCGTCCTCCGGTAACTCGCTCTCCCACGGCGCGCCGGATTATCTAGCCTTGGGCCGGCATCGGTAGGCCCGGTCGGAAACTTCCGGACGACCCGGAACTTCTCGGCCGCGACAACTAGATACGGCTCGAGCGGGTCGCTCGCTCATGCGTTCGGGCGAGTTCTCGGAACGCGTTCGGGATCTCGCGGCCCGGGGGGAACCGTTCGCGATGGCGACGGTCGTGCGCACCGAGGGCTCGACGCTCGCTCGACGGGGTTTCAAACTTTTGATCGCCCACGACGGACGAGTGGTCGGGGGAACCTTTGGGGGAGGTTGTCCCGAGGGACCCGTGGTCGAACTCGCTCTGGCTGCCATGCGGGACGGAGAAAGCCGAGTCGTCCGCATTCATCTCGTGGATGCGAAGGAGGCGCTCGCGGGGATGGCGCGGGACTCCTCGCCGGAGGAGGTCTGGGTCGAGACCGACTGCGGCGGAACGCTCGAGGTTCACATCGAGCCGATGCTCCCCTCGGAACGACTGATCCTTATCGGGCAAGGAGGCAAGGACGACGTGGAAGAGGCCCTGGTCGAGCTGGGCCGAACGCTCGGGTTCGAGGTCGTGGTGGTGGACCCGAACCCGCAACTTCGCGCGAAGCCGGACCGCGTGGTGACCGCCGCTATGCCGGACCCTGCGGAGCTGGCGATCGGCCACCGCGACTCGGTAGTGGTCCTCACGAAGGGCGAGCGGGATGTGGCCGTGCTGAGGGCCCTCGCGAGCTCCCCGTCGCGCTACGTCGGTCTCCTCGGGAGCCGTCGACGGGTCCAGAAGGATCGGGAGGAGCTGCATGCCGCAGGCGTCGGGGACGCTTTTCTGACCGGACTTCACGCGCCGATCGGCATCGACGTCGGGGCCCAGTCTCCGGCCGAGATCGCCGTCTCGATCCTCGCGGAGGTCATTGCGGCGAAATACGGCAAGACCGTGCCGCGGCACCCGGCCGACGCGGCCCCGGACCCGAAGTCGAGCTAGACCCGCGGCCGCGAGGGCGCGCCGGAACGCGGTTCCCTACTTCCGGACCACGTACTGGATCTCGGTCCGCGACCACGCCTTCTTATCGCGCCAGGGATTTCCAGAGTAGACCTCGCGGTACGCGCCGACCGATCGTATCTCCTTGGATTTGCGCTGCCAGCGGAGCCAATCGGCGAGCCCATGGTACACCACTCTCGGTGCCACGGCGTTCGGGTCGAACACGACGCTCGCCACCGTCGCGGCGGGGAGCGTTTGCACTTTCACCCGCCCTTGCGAACGGGCCTTCCCACGGACCTCGATGCCCGTATCAAAGACATGTTCGGCCGGTTCGCGGAAGACCCAGCGACCGGTCTTGAGTCCGTGCGCCTTCGCCCACTTTTCCACTTCTTCGAATCGCTTCTGGATCCGGGCATCACTGTACGGGCTCTTCCATTTGATCGAGGCCACACGCAGGCGCGGCATCTGCTTCAGAACGAAATCCACGGTCATCGGTCGGACTCCCCGTCCATCGTGAAGATTCCCACCGCATAACACCGTCGGGGGAGCAACCCGTCCCGACGGCGCCCGCGAACGCTTCCCGTTACGGCGCGCCGGTCTCGAGATGACGGCGCGCATTCTCGAAGAGCCCTTGGGTCTTCTTGTCTACGGTGCCGCGGATCAGCCGCTCCCCGACCGATGCGATCGGGCCGGAGAACTTGAGGTCGGCCGTCCAACGGACGGTCGTCGAGCCCTCGGCCTCGAGGAGGTCGGTCGCGATCGTGGCGTCCACTCCGCTCCCGAGCCCGACGCCGTGAAGCTTCGCGGCGACCCGCTCGGGACGTCGGGTCTCGACGTACTCTCCCGTCATACGGAAGGTCCCGCGGATGAACGCGACCCCCGTCGTGACCGTTCCCGTAAAATGAGCGGGGTCCACCACCTCGACGGTGTGGGGGTCGTCGAGACAGTCAACGAGCTCTCGGGCGTCCGTGAAGAACGCGAACACTGAATCCCGGTCGCGACGCACTACGAAGTTCCCCTCTACGTGCACCTTCTCCGTCCTCCCGGCACAGTCCGACCTCGAGGAGTCGCTCGAGCGAATTAGCCTTCCGACGGACCGAAAGGCTCAGCCCGGCACCGCAGAGCGGGCCCGGCGGGCGGGTCCGTGGGGGGAGGGAAAATCCTCCGGACTCGCGAGGAGGTCGACGTACGGCATCGCGACCTGAAGCGCCGCCGTGGCGGGTCGGAATCTGGCCTGCGCGGCGTACGGGTTGACCCACACCAATCGATACGCCCGCCCGCGGAGACGCCGGAGCTGGTCCGCGAGTTCGTTGGGTTCACCGAGGTCCCAGCCATCGCTCAGGATGAGGAGCGTCGAGGTGCCCCGGACCTCGCTCTCGTGGCGCCGGCGGAACTCGGTCAGGCAATGGGCAATCCGGGTGCCTCCCCCGGTGGGCCGGAGACGGTCGGCCAGCAGGGGAAGGGCCCGCTCGTAGGAGCGACCGGCCAGAAGCGAGGTGACCTCCTCGAGGTCGTGGCCGAAGGCAAAGACCCGGGTTCTCCGAACCACCCGGTGCAGCGCGTAGACCAGACCGAAGAGATTCGTGGTGTGCTCCCGCATGGAGCCGCTCACATCCCACAGGATTACGAGGTCCGCCCGGCGGGGAGACCGGTTCCGACGCGCGAGCTCGACGAACTCGCCCCCCGATCGAAGACCGGCGCGCGCGGTTCGACGCAGGTCGACGGAGCCGACCGGGTGAGACCGCCAACGACGCCCAGCAAGCGTCGCCACGGACCGGCGGAACCGACGGGCTCCGGCTCGGTACTGGCGCAATCGCTCGGAGGCCAGCCGGACCCGTGGAGGAACCGGAGGCGGTGCCACGGGGCTGTAGCGCCCGTGGAGTTCCTCCTCGACCTCCTCGCGTCCTTCGGCCGGCGCGTTCGCCCCCGAGGGAGTTCGTCCCAAACGTTCCCGGCTGTGAGGGAGCTTTCCTTCTTCGGACGGGGGAGTCACGGGAAGGTCGAGGGATCCAAAATATTCCTCGAACACCCGGTCCACGACCGCGAGCTCCGCCCGTGATTTTGCTACGGTCGCTCGGCACGCCTCCCGGACTGCGTCGCGGTCGAGGAGGGGCAGCGCACTGAGGGCTCGGCTCAGGTCGACGCCGGCGGTGAGGCCGCTCCGCAGACCTTGTTCCCTCAGGCGATCCAGGAATCCCTGGACGCGACTCTCCAGTCGGCTCCCGAGCGCGGACGAGGAAGTCCCCGAGTTCATGGGGCCGCGAGGAGCTCGGCGACCTTCTCCTTTCCATACGTCTCGAGGTCATGGGCGTCCTTGAGCAGGAGCCCGAGGGTCTCCACGATCGTCTCCGGGCGAAGGGAATGCTCCCGAAGGGCGAGGAGGGCGGCCGTCCAGTCGAGCGTCTCCGCCACGCCCGGCCGCTTCGCAAGGTCCTCGCGGGTCCGAAGACGTCCGACGAATTCGGCGATCTCTTGCGCGAAGTGCGGGGAGAGCTCGGGTACCTTCCGGCGAAGGATCTCGACCTCCTTCTCGGCCGACGGATAGCCGATGTACGCGTACAGGCAACGTCGCTTGATCGCGTCGCCCAGCTCGCGCGTCCGATTGGACGTGAGGATCACCAGCGGTATGGTGCTGGCTCGGATCGTGCCGATCTCGGGGACCGTCACTTGGAATTCGGAGAGGACCTCGAGGAGCAGGCCCTCGAACTCCTCGTCTGCCCGGTCGAGCTCGTCGATGAGCAGGACGGGACGGACCGGGCCCTTTCCCTCCAGAGCTCGCAGGAGGGGCCGCCGGAGCAGGAACCGTTCCGTGTAAATCTCCGACTCGAGCTGCGTCGTCGTTCGGTCCCGTTCGTGCAGCCGGATGCTGAGCAGCTGACGGGGATAGTCCCACTCGTAAAGGGCGGTCGCGGCGTCGAGGCCTTCGTAGCACTGCAGCCGGATGAGCTCGCCGCCGGAGGCGGCCGAGAGCACCTTGGCGATCTCGGTCTTCCCGCAGCCCGGCTCGCCCTCGATGAGCAGCGGTTTCTCGAGACGGATCGCGAGGTAGACGGCGGTCGCGAGACCTCGCTCGGTCACGTAGTGCTGTCCGGAAAGTGCCTGGATGACCGAATCCACCGAATCGGCGAATCCCGGAGCGACCTCGGTCATGCGCGGACGCGCGACGAGGTCTCGCGCGGGAGCTCCGGCGGGAGGTCGGAGGCAGGGGTCCGTCGCGGGAAGTCGGTGATGTAGCCGCCGTAGTACGGCAAGCGGGTCGTGATCACCTGGCGGAACGCCTCTCGAAGAGCCGCATCGTCCAGCCCTCGTGTCGGGATCAGGTCGTCCTTTCGATTGAGACAGCCCTTGAGCTCTCCCTGATGCGTCACCCGAATGCGGTGGCAATGCGAACAGAACTCCGGATTGAAGACGGGGTCGACGACCTCCACCTCCGCGCCGTGGACGATGTAGACCCGACGGTGGTGCATCTCTCGGACCAGGACCCGAGAGGAATGCTCCTCGAGCCAACGCTTGACGCTGCCGATGTCCACCATCCACTCGCGGTGGTCGACGAGCTCGGGCATGAACTGGATGAGCTGGAGCTTCAGCCCGTCGGTCGACCCGACAAAATCGATCATCTGCGGGATGTTCGCGAGCGTCCGCTTGAACACGACCATGTTGAGCTTGACCGGCTTGAGTCCGACTCGAAGAGCTTCCCGGATCCCCCGAAGGACCGGTGCGAGAGAGCCCTTTCGGATCGACCGGAACTCCTCGGGGTCGGTCGTGTCCACCGACACGTTCACCCGCTTCAATCCGGCGTCGCGGAGCTTCTCGGCACGCGCTTCGAGCATCGACCCGTTCGTCGTGAGGGAAACGTCGGGGATCTGGCGGACCGTGCGATCAACGATCTCCTCGAGGTCGGCCCGGACGAGCGGCTCCCCGCCCGTGAACTTGACCGACCGGATTCCGAGCTCCCGCGCCACGATGACAAGACGTTCCACCTCGGCGGGCGTCATCTCCTCGCCGTGCGCCGCGCGGGGCCGGTTCACCGGCCCGAGACCTTCGTCGTGACAGTAGATACACCCGAAGTTGCAGCGCTTGGTCACGCTGATCCGGATATCGGTGACCTCACGGCCGAAAGAGTCGGAGAGCATCGGTTCACCCTCCATTCGTCCCCCTCCTTATAGACCGTGGGCGGGCGAAACGGGGTTCGCTCCGCGGGCCGAGCTCGTGCATCGTGTTACGCTTTCACAAGGCATATAGTACAAGGAGTGCCTCGCGGCTCTGGGTACTCCCCCAAGAGGTCAACGATGTTTCCGCCGCAATTCGAGTACTATGCGCCCAATTCGGTCGATGAAGCCGTCGCCCTGCTAAGCCGGTTCCACGGCGATGCAAAGGTGCTCGCGGGCGGACACAGCCTCATCCCTCTGATGAAACTCCGCCTCGCATCCCCGTCGGTCCTCGTCGACATTCAACGGATTCCCGGACTCTCGTACATTCGCGAAGAGGGGAACCACCTCAAGATCGGAGCGACGACCCGAACGAACGACCTCCTCGACTCGGCGCTGTTGAGGAAAAGCTACCCGATCCTCACCGATGCGGCGCAAGAGATCGCTGACCCCCTCGTTCGGAACCTCGGGACGGTCGGCGGGAACCTCTGCCACGGCGACCCCGGGAACGACCTCCCCGCGTGCATGCTCGCGCTGGGAGCCGAAATGGCGCTCGCCGGCCCCGAGGGCCACCGCACCGTGCCGGCTTCGCAATTCTACAAGGACACGTTCGTGACGGTGGTCGAGCCGAACGAGATGCTGGTGGAAGTTCGCATCCCGAAAACTTCCGCGCGGCAAGGGATGGCGTACCACAAGATCGAGAAGCGGGTCGGCGACTTTGCGATGGCCGGCGTCGCGGCCAACCTCGTACTGGACGAGAATGGGAACGTGACGTCGGCGGGGATCGGCCTCACGGGCCTCGGTCCGACCGCGATCCATGCGACCCGGGCGGCGGCCTCCCTGGTCGGCCAGCCGGCGGACGAAGCCCACCTCCGACGGGCCGCCGAGCTCGCGCAGGAGGAATCCCAGCCGTCCACCGACCTCCGCGGCCCGGCGGCGTACAAGCGGGCCATGGCCGGAGTCGTCGCCTACCGTGTGCTGACGCGCGCAATCGCCCGGGCGAAAGGAGGTGCTTAGACCGATGGCCGCGACGGCGCGACCGATCTCCCCGGCGGCGTCCCTCATGTCCGTCGGGGGCCCGGTTACGAAAGTGCAGGTAACGGTCAACGGCCAGCTGTACACCGCTGAGGTCGAACCGCGCACTCTCCTCGTCTTCTTCCTCCGTGAGATCCTCGGCCTGACGGGAACGCATGTCGGCTGCGATACGTCGAACTGCGGGGTGTGTACGGTCCACCTCGATGGAAGGCCGGTAAAATCGTGCACCGTGCTCGCGGTGCAGGCGAACGGTTGCCAGGTCAAAACCGTAGAAGGGCTCGAGGTCGGCGGGAAGCTCTCGCCGGTCCAGCAGGCGTTCTACGAGGAGCACGGACTCCAGTGCGGATTCTGCACCCCCGGCATGATGATGACCGCGACCGCGCTCCTCGAGCGGAACCCGAACCCCTCGGACGGGGAGATCCGCGACGCGATCCGCGGCAACTTGTGCCGCTGCACGGGCTATGTGAACATCGTCAAGGCGGTCAAGTCCGCCGGGAAGAAGATGCAGGCTCCGCCGGCCAGCGGAGGTAGCCCATGAGCGCCGAGGCACCGCACGTCAAGGGCGGGATCGGCCAATCGATCCTCCGCAAAGAGGATGCCCGGTTCATTCGCGGCAAGGGCAATTACGTCGACGACGTGAAACTGCCCGGGATGCTCTATCTCGACATCACCCGTAGTCCCTACGCCCACGCCAAGATCACCGCGATCCGCACGGAGAAAGCGCTCAAGATCCCCGGGGTCCTCGCCGTGATCACCGGAAAGGACCTCGAGGCGGCCGGGCTCGCCTGGATGCCGACGCTGATGTCGGACAAGCAGATGGTCCTCCCCGTCGACACCGTGATGTACCAGGCCCAGGAAGTGGTCGGGGTCGTCGCGGACAGCCGCTACGCGGCCGCCGACGGCGCCGCGGCCGTCGAGGTCGACTACGAGCCGCTCCCCGTCGTGACGAACCCGTTCAAGGCGCTCGAGCCGGGCGCCCCCGTGATCCGGACCGACCGGGCGGAGAAGTCGAACCATATCTGGCACTGGGAGACCGGTGACAAGAGCGGCACCGACGAAGCCCTCGGCGGCTCCGAGGTCCGTGTCGCGCAGGACCTGTACATCCCGCGAATCCACGTCTCGTCGATGGAGACCTGCGGCTGCATCGCCCACATGGACTCGGTCTCGGGCCGGTTCACCATCTGGATGACGACCCAGGCCCCCCACGCGATCCGGACGGTGTTCGCGCTGGTCACGGGACTTCCCGAGCAGAACATCCGCGTGATCTCCCCCGACATCGGCGGCGGCTTCGGGGGCAAGGTGCCGGTCTATCCGGGCTACGTCATCGCCTCCGTGGCGTCCATCAAGACCGGGCACCCGGTGAAATGGATCGAGGATCGTTCGGAGAACCTGCAGGCCGATTCGTTCGCCCGCGACTACCACATCCACGCTGAGGTCGGGGCCACGAAGGACGGCAAGGTCACCGGGCTGAAGGTCAAGACGCTCGCGGACCACGGCTACACCGACGCGGCCGCCAACCCCTCGAAGTTCCCGGCCGGCTTGTTCCACATCATCACCGGCTCCTACCCGTTCGCGAAGGCGTTCGTCGAGGTCGACGCGGCGTACACTAACAAACCCCCGGGAGGGATCGCCTACCGCTGCTCCTTCCGGGTCACCGAGGCTGTCTACACGATCGAGCGGATGATGGACATCCTCGCGCACAAGCTCAACATCGACCCGGCGGAGCTCCGTCTCAAGAACTTCATTCCGCCCGAGGCGTTCCCGTACAAGTCGGCCCTCGGTTGGACCTACGACAGCGGAAACTACGCGGGCGCCCTCCGAAAAGCGATGGAGATCATCGACTACGCCGGCCTACGTCGCGAACAGGCCGAGAAGCGGGCGAAGGGCGAGCTGATGGGGATCGGGATCTCGAGCTTCACCGAGATCGTCGGCGCGGGACCCTCCCAGACGTTCGACATCCTGGGCATCAAGATGTTCGACTCGGCGGAGGTCCGGATCCATCCCACCGGAAAAGTGATCGCGCGCTTCGGCACGAAATCCCAGGGTCAGGGCCACGAGACGACGTACGCGCAGATCCTCGCGGAGGAGCTCGGGATCCCCGCGGACGACATCCGGGTCGAGGAGGGGGACACCGATACGGCTCCCTACGGACTCGGGACGTACGCGAGCCGCAGCACCCCGACCGCGGGCGCCGCCGCTTCCATGGCCGCTCGGAAGATCCGCGAGAAGGGCCAGAAGATCGCCGCCCACCTCCTCGAGGTGAGTCCCGACGACATCGAGTGGAAGGACTACGCGTTCCGGGTGAAGGGCGTCCCGACGAAGTCGAAGACGATGGCCGAGGTCGCCTTCGCGGCGTACACGAACCACCCGAAGGGGATGGAGGCCGGCCTCGAGGCCGTCGATTACTACGACCCGCCCAACATGACGTTCCCGTTCGGGAGCTACATCTGCGTCGTCGACATCGACAAGGACACGGGCCAGGTGAAGGTCCGCCGGTTCGTCGCGGTCGACGACTGCGGCACGATCATCAATCCGATGATCGTCGACGGCCAGATCCACGGAGGGCTCACGATGGGTTTCGCGCCGGCGCTCCTCGAAGAGATCCAGTACGACGAGGACGGGAATATCCACGGCGGTACGTTCATGGACTATCTCGTGCCGACGGCGGTCGAGACCCCGAACTGGGAGACCGCGAAGACCGTCACGCCCTCGCCGCACCACCCGATCGGGGCGAAGGGGGTCGGGGAATCCGCGACCGTCGGGGCCCCGCCCGCGATCGTCAACGCCGTCGTCGACGCGCTGCGCCCGTACGGGGTCGAGCACATCGACATCCCGATCCATCCGTGGAAGGTCTGGCAGATCATCCACGGAGGGACGAAGCCCGGTTAGGCTCCGGCTCCCCCAACCCGTTCCCCCGCGCCGAACGAGTTACCCTCGCGCGGGAACCGAATCGGGGTGTTCCTGCAGGGGCACGCTCACCGTGAGCGGGGTCCCCCGGCGTTGAACCGTCAGCTGTACCTCTGACCCCACGGGGAACTTTCCGAGCGATTCGAGCAGCTCCCGGACCCGGGTGACGCCGAACGGTCCCACCTGCTGGACGAGGTCGCCCGGCCGTAGACCGGCGCGGTGCGCCGGGGACCGGGCCACGACCTCGGCGACCAGGAGGCCGGACCAGGGAGCGAGCGAGTACTGTCGAGCGAGGTCGGGGCCGAGCTCGGCGACCATCACCCCGATCCAGGGACGGACGACCCGACCGCTGCGACGGAGTTCCTCCGCGATCCGCGCGACCGCGTGGATCGGAAGGGCGAACCCCACGCCCTGGGCGAACGGGACCACGGCCGAGTTGATCCCGATGACAGCGCCGTCCAGGTCGACGAGCGGCCCTCCGCTGTTGCCGGGGTTGATCGCGGCGTCCGTCTGGATGAGTCCCTCGAAGATGAAGTCCGAGCCGGGAAGTGGTCGACCGAGCGCGCTCACGACCCCGACGGAAACGGTCGGCCCACCGGGGAGACCGAGCGCGTGGCCGACCGCGAGCACGAGTTGACCGACCCGGAGGTTCTCGGAGGCGCCCAGACGGGCGGGCGGCAGGTCGATGCCGTCGACCTTGACGACCGCGACGTCCGTCGCTTCGTCTCCGCCGACGACGTCGCCCGGGAGGTCGCGACCGTCCGCTAAGTGGACGCGGATCTGAGCGGCTCCCTCGACCACGTGCTGGTTCGTGATCAGGTAGCCCGCTCGGTCGATCACCACGGCGGTCGCGCGCGCCGATTCGCCGAAAGGCGAGGCGCCTCGTCGGCGACCGAGGTGGAGGCTTTCGATCCCGGCGACGCTCGGTCCGACCGC
>Ga0074044_10000146_pt1 | contig 70787 bp, 60 predicted proteins | sample BogForMeECP23OM1_FD_94443 | JGI IMG/M metagenome (GOLD analysis project Ga0074044, IMG submission 94443) | Bog forest soil microbial communities from Calvert Island, British Columbia, Canada - Bog Forest MetaG ECP23OM1 | ecosystem: Environmental > Terrestrial > Soil > Wetlands ...
TTCACGTTCGCGATGCTGGTGCTGGTGTTGGGCGACAACCTGTGGCTGATGTTCGTGGGCTGGGAAGGCGTGGGGCTGTGCTCGTTCGCGCTGATCGGGTTCTGGTACAAGGTGACGGCGAACGCCACGGCGGGCAACAAGGCGTTCATCGTGAACCGCGTCGGCGACCTGGCGTTCGTGATCGCGCTGTACAGTTTGTTTGCGGGACTGGAGTCGCTCGGGCACGCGACGCTGGTGACGCGCGAGGTCGCGAGATACGCGCCGTTGATGGCGGGGATGCCGATAAATTTTGCGGGCTACCAGTCGGCGCATCAACTGGTGGGATTCGTGACGCTGCTGATGTTCATCGGGGCGACGGGCAAGTCGGCGCAGATTCCTTTGTACGTGTGGCTGCCGAACGCGATGGCGGGGCCGACGCCGGTGAGCGCGCTGATACATGCGGCGACGATGGTGACGGCGGGCGTGTACATGGTGGCGCGGATGAACTTCTTATTTTCGATGTCGCCGTTCACGATGGGAGTGATCGCGCTGGTCGGCGGGCTAACGGCGTTGTTCGCGGCGACGATCGGCGTCGCGCAAAACGACATCAAGAAAGTGCTCGCGTACTCGACGATAAGCCAGCTCGGATACATGTTCGCGGCGGTCGGCGTCGGCGCATACGCGGCGGGCGTGTTCCATCTCATGACGCATGCGTTCTTCAAGGCGTGCCTGTTCCTGGGAAGCGGGTCGGTGATTCACGCGATGGGCGGCGAGCAGGACATGCGCAAGATGGGCGGGTTGCGGCAAAAGATGCCGATCACGTTCGTCACGTTCGTGGCGGCGACGCTGGCGATATCGGGCGTGCCGCCGTTCGCGGGATTCATGTCGAAGGACGAGATCATCTGGCAGGCGTTCTCGCACGGGCACACGATCGTGTGGGCTTTGCTCCTGAGCGGCGCGGGAATCACGGTCTTCTACATGTTCCGCCAGGTGTACATGACGTTCTTCGGCGAATTCCGCGGCACCCACGAGCAGCAGCATCATCTGCACGAATCGCCGCCGTCGATGGCGTACGTGCTGATCGTGCTGGGCGGGCTGTCGGTGGTCGGCGGACTCGTGAAGATTCCGGACTTCATCGCGACATTCAAGCCGTTCGAGGAATTTCTCGATCCGGTATTCAGCTCCGAAGTGACGCGGCGGATCACCGAGGCGGGAATACATAGTCATGCGACCGAAGCAGCATTCGGACTGATTACTTTCACGATGGTGGTAGTCGGGTGGCTGGCGGCGGACCTGATGTATCGGCAACAGAGGATTGATCCCGCGCGCTATAGCCGGATGCTCGGCGGAGTGGCGTACGAATGGATATATAACAAATACTACATCGATGAATTCTACGATCGAACGATCGTGCAGCCGTACCTGCTTGCAACGCGAGCGCTGGCGTGGTTCGACTCGAACATTATCGACGGAGTAGTCAATCTCGCGGCCCGCTTCATAGTATTTTCGTCGTGGCTGTCGGGCCTATTCGACCAATACGTAGTCGATGGGCTGGTGAACTTCGCCTCGAACCTGACGCTCGACGTGGGCGGCAGGCTGCGGCGGCTGCAGACCGGCTCGATCAACGGATACTTATACGGAATCCTGGCGGCGGTGATGCTGATACTGCTGGTGCGCGCGGTCGCGAGGGCATGACGGATTCGGCGGCGGCGCCGATCCAAGGCAAACGGAAAGAGCGAACCTGAAATGAGTCACGCGCTTACGCTGATAACTTTTGTTCCGGTCGCCGGGATGGTGCTGATTCTCGCGCTGCCCGATGCTATGAAGAACGCCTTCAAGTGGATCGCGGTGGCGGCGACAATACCGCAACTTGCGATTGCGCTGTACCTGTACGAGCGCTTCGACACGACGACCAGCGGAGTGCAGTTTGCCGAGAAGGCGCCGTGGCTGCCCGCGTACCACATCAGCTACTTCATCGGCGTGGACGGAATCAGCATCTCGATGGTGCTGCTGACGGCGCTCATTATGTTCATCTCGGTGTTCGCCAGCTTTGGCATCAATCGCGCGGAGAAGGGCTACTACGCGATGCTGTTGATGCTCGACACGGGAATGATGGGCGTGTTCGTGTCGCTCGACTTTTTCCTGTTTTACATTTTTTGGGAAGTGATGCTGCTGCCGATGTACTTCCTCATCGGCATCTGGGGCGGGCCGCGACGCGAGTACGCGGCGATCAAGTTCTTTCTCTACACGCTGCTCGGTTCGGTACTGATTCTGCTGGCGATGCTCGGACTATATTACTATGGCGCGACTCCGACGTTTGACTTGACCGAGCTGGCGGCGAACTCGAGTCATTACTCAATTGGATTTCAGCGAATAGCCTGGATCGCGTTGTTCATCGGCTTCGCGATCAAGATTCCGGCGTTCCCGTTCCATACCTGGTTGCCCGATGCGCACGTTGAAGCGCCGACTGCGATCTCGGTGATTCTTGCCGGGGTATTGCTGAAAATGGGCACCTACGGCATTCTGCGCGTCAATTTTGCGGTGCTGCCGGCGGCCAGCTACCAGCTTGCGTGGCTGTTTCTCGGAGTGATCGGCACTATCAACATAGTATATGGCGCGATGTGTGCGATGGCGCAGACTGACTACAAGAAGATGATTGCGTATTCGTCGATTAGCCACATGGGTTACGTGATGCTGGGGCTGGCGGCGTTCACCACCGCGGGAATCAACGGCGCGGTGCTGCAGATGTTCAATCACGGAACGATCACGGCGATGCTCTTTATTCTGGTCGGCGTGATTTACGATCGCGCGCACCATCGCGAGATAAACGGCTTCGGCGGCCTTGCTCAGCAGATGCCGATTTACACAGCGATCACGGGCTTCGCGTTTTTCGCCGGCATGGGGCTGCCGGGAATGTCGGCATTCATCTCGGAAGTTTTGGTGCTGCTCGGCGCGTGGCAGAGGCATCCGCTGATGGTGGCGTTAGGCGCGGCGACGGCGATACTGACTGCGGGCTATCTGCTGTGGACCTTCCAGCGAATCTACCTTGGGCCCTTGAACGAGAAGTATAAGGATCTTCCGGATTTGTCGTTTCGAGAGGCGTTTACGCTGGTGCCGCTCGGCGTGATCGTGCTGATCCTCGGCGTTTATCCGCACGCGATTTTGGGCCTGCTCAACACCTCGCTGGTGCATCTCAACCAGGTTGTGCTGTCCACCTCGGGCGCGGCCGTCGCGATGGTTCGCTGAGATCACGGCAGGCCGCACGGAAAGCAGATGGATCTCGGAAACCTCGCGAGCCTCAAGCATTTCATCCCGGAGATGGTCCTGGTGGCCGGAATTCTGACGATCGCGATCGTCGATCTGGCGGTGCGTGACAAGTCGCGTCTCGGCGCTTTGGCTCTGATAGCGGCTGCGGCGTCGTTGGTGGCAATCGGCCTGGAGCCGGCGCTGTCGGGCGCGTGGCTGTTCCATCGGATGCTGGTGTTCGATTCGTTCGCGATTTACTTCCGCGCGCTGATCGCGCTGGCCGCGGTGGTGGCGGTCTGGATGTCGATCGGTTCGGAGGAAGTGAAGCACTGCGACCAGGGCGAGTACTATGCGATATTGCTGGCGAGCGCCTTCGCGATGTTCCTGATGGCGGAGTCGGCGAACCTGTTGATGGCGTACCTGTCGCTGGAGTTCGTCAGCCTGACTTCCTATATCCTGACCGGTTTTTTGCGGCACAACCGGCGCTCGCTCGAAGCCGCGCTGAAGTACCTGATCTACGGCGGGGTGGCGTCGGGCACGATGATTTACGGGATGAGCTGGATTTTCGGAATCAGCGGCTCGCTCGACTTCAGCGTGATCAACAAGGCGCTCTCGACGCCCGCGCATCTGCCGGCGCTGGCGGTATTCATCGCGCTGGTGCTGATCCTCGCCGGGATGGGCTACAAGGTGGCGGCGGTGCCGTTTCATATGTGGGCGCCGGACGTTTACACGGGCGCGCCGATTCCGATCACGACCTTCCTGGCAATCGGGTCGAAGGCGGCGGGCTTCGCGCTGCTGACGCGCTTCTTCTTCCCGGCGATTTCGCATCTGGCGGCCGGGGGAAGCTGGACGGCGCTCAAGGGCGTCGATTGGCCGCAGCTGCTGCTGTTCGTCTGCCTCATCACGATGACGCTCGGCAACCTTGCGGCGCTGCAGCAGACCAACATGAAGCGGCTGCTGGCATACTCGAGTATCGCGCAGGCGGGGTACGCGCTGATGGGATTCGTCGTGCTGTCGAACGACGGGATTCGGGCGATGCTGTTCTACCTGTTTGCCTACTATGTAATGGATGCGGGCGCGTTCCTGGTGGTCATGATCGTGGCGAACTCGACCGGGCGCGAGGATATGGAGGCATACCGCGGGCTGGCGTGGCGCGGCGGAATAGTTCCGGCACTCGCACTGACTATATTCCTTTTCTCACTGACAGGGATTCCGCTGACGATTGGCTTCATTGGAAAGTTCTATCTGCTGGCGGCGGTGATTCGCGGTCAATTCTACATACTGGCTATTGTCGGAATACTCAACTCAGTAGTGTCGCTGTACTACTACTCGAGGCCGATTCGGACGATGTTCTTCGAGCAGCCGCGCGGCGACGAAGGCACGGTGCGCTTCGAGGCGTGGAATTACGGGTTGATGGGAGTGCTGGCGTGCGCGACGATCGGGTTCGGGCTGTACTGGTCGCCGATCATCTCGTTCGCGGATCGGTCGCTGAGTTTTTTCACCGGCCCTGCCTGATCGGTTGCGGAGACCGTCCGTTACTCGAAGACGATGGTGCGGTTGTGGTGGAGGAGCACCTGCTTCCTGAGGTGGGCGCGTACGGCCTTTGCCAGGACCATCACTTCCAGGTCCTTGCCTTTGCGCGCGAGGTCGGCGACGGTGTCGCGGTGCGTCATCGGGGCGGTTGCCTGGGCGATTATCGGGCCGGCGTCGAGCTCTTCGGTCACGTAGTGCGCAGTCGCGCCGATTAACTTCACGCCGCGGTCGTGCGCCTGCTTGTGCGGCCGCCGGCCGGCAAACGCGGGCAGGAAGCTGTGGTGAATGTTGATGATCGGCTTGTTCCATGCGCGAAGAAATTCGCCGGACAGCACCTGCATGTAGCGCGCGAGAACGACGTTATCGGCGCGCAGCTCGCCAAGATGCTTCAAGAGTGCAGCTTCAGACTCGGACTTGCGATCCTTCGGGACCGGGATGACCGTGAAGGGCGCCCCGAACGGGCGCACGAGCGATTCGAGGTCGGGATGATTGCTGACGACCCCGACCACGTCGCCGTCGAGCTCGCCGACATGATGGCGGCTCAGCAGATCCATCATGCAGTGCGGCAGGCGCGAGACCATGATGACAGTCCGGTCGCGCCGGGCGGCGTCGAAGAGCGCCCACTTGAGGCGTTCCCACGGCAGCAGCGAGGGCATCGAGGCGTCGAGATCGCTGGACAGCTCGCTGATTGGGAGTCGCAGGCTTTCGAAGTGGATGCGCCAGAAGAAGTGGCCGTCCTCGTCATCGGAGTACTGGTCGGAGGTGATAATATTGCAGCCGAGCGTGAACAAGTGGCCGGCGACGCGGGCGATGATGCCGGGGCGGTCGATGCATGAGATGATGAGAGTAGCTTTGCCGACGGTCACGCTGGTTACTCCGGGCGAATAGTCACTTTGAATTGCACTGTCAAATTCTAATGTCCGGCCGCGCAAATAGACAAACCGGGGGCGGCGGAATTCTGTATGTAGTCGCGACGCCGATCGGCAATCCCGACGACCTTTCGGCGCGCGCAATTCGCACGCTCGAAGAGGTCAGTTTGATCGCATGCGAGGACACGCGGCGCACCGGGCAGATGCTCGCGCGCCATCAGATTCACACGCCGACGGTCAGCCATTTCGAGCATAGCGAGAAGCGGCGCGTGCCGGAGCTGGTCGCGAGGCTGAAGGCCGGAGAAAACATCGCGCTCGTCACCGATGCGGGCACGCCGGCGATTTCCGATCCCGGCTTTCGGCTGGTGCGGGCGGCATTGGAGGCAAACCTGCGCGTGACGGCCGTGCCGGGCGCGTCGGCGGCAATCGCGGCGCTGTCGATTGCGGGAATCCCGACCGACAGGTTCACCTTCGAGGGATTTATCCCCGCGCGTGACGCGGCCCGACACAAGGCGCTGGATCAACTGCGCCGCGAGACGCGCACGATGGTGTTTTACGAGGCGGCGCGCCGGCTGGCGGATACGCTGGGCGCGATGGCGGCAGCATTCGGCGAGTCGCGGGATGCGGCGGTGGTTTGCGAAATCACCAAGACCTACGAGAAGACGATTCGTGGGACGCTGGCCGAGCTGGAACGGCGATTTCGCGCGACGCCCGCGCTCGGAGAGATTACGATCGTCGTGGCGGGCGCTGCGGATGCGTCGAGCGTCGCCGGCGGCGCGTATGATGTAGAGGTCACGATTGATGTGCGAGAGGCGCTCGAGGCGCTGCGTGAGGCGGGACTTGGGCTCAAGCAGGCGAGCGCGGTAATCGCGCGGCTGACAGGCCTGGGGCGTCGCGAAGTGTACCAGGATGCGCTCAAGGCGGGCGATGATGACTCCAGTGATGAATGACCGGTGGACAGCATCCGAGTCGCGCGCTTGCAGTCGCGTTAAGGGTGCGGTTCAATGAACCCGAGGAGCGGAGCGGGGAAGGTGATGGCCAAAGCCCGGCAAACGGCTGGTCCGGCAGTATCGAGCGGCGCGAGCCGGCCAATGACCGTGCTGGTGGTCCATGGACCCAACCTGAATCTTCTCGGCGAACGCGAGCCGGAAGTCTATGGCCGAACCCGCCTGGCTGATATCAACAAGGAACTCAAGAACCTGGGACGCGAGCTTGAAATGAGGGTTGAGACGTTTCAATCGAACAGCGAAGGCGGGATCGTCGATCGAATTCAGAAGGCGCGCGGCAAGTGCGACGTACTCTTGATCAATCCTGGCGCATACACGCACACCAGCGTTGCGATTCGCGACGCCATCCAGGCCGTGAGTATTCCAGTGATCGAGGTGCATCTGTCGAACGTGTATCGGCGCGAAGCGTTCCGGCATCATTCGACGATTGCGGATATCGCGCATGGTCGAATCATGGGATTTGGCGCCCAGAGCTATAGCCTGGCCCTCAGAGCGGCGCGCACTCTTGCCGAGGAATCGCGCCGACGGAGCGCGTGACGCCGTGGCGAGCAACGATCCAGCGCGCCGGCGAGCCGCCGTTTCAGGAAGACACGGAGACGCGATGGAAGTACGCGAACTGAAGACCCTGCTCGTCCTCATGCGGGATTACGGGCTGGTCGAACTCGAGATGGAAGACAAGAAGGGCAAGGTGCGGCTGGTGCGCGGCGGCGGGCGCGCGTCGGTGGACGTGACCGAGGCGGGCTCGGATGCGCATTTGGCGGCGCGAGCAGCCTCGCCAATCAAGATGGCGACGCGGCACGTGGAGGCGACGGCGGAGGAGGGCGCAAACGTAGCAGGCAAAATCGACCTGGCGCCGAATCAGAAGCTGATCGAAAGCCCGATGGTGGGAACGTTTTACCGGGCCGCGTCGCCGGACGCCGCGCCGTTCGTCGAGGAAGGATCGTCGGTGCGCAAGGGCCAGCCGCTGTGCATAATCGAGGCGATGAAGATGATGAATGAGATAGAATCGCCTGCGGCGGGGCGGGTGATAAGAGTCCTCGCGGAGAACGGGAATCCTATAGAATACGGTCAACCCTTGATGATCATCGAAGTGATTTGAGAGGGCGGAGCGCGCGCCGATGTTCAAGAAACTGCTGGTCGCAAATCGCGGGACAATCGCCATTCGGATAATCCGCGCCTGCCGCGAGCTGGGCATTTCGACGGTCGCGGTTTTCTCGACGGCGGACAAGAACGCGCTGCACGTGCGGATGGCGGACGAGTCGGTGTGTATCGGGCCGCCGGCGGCCGAAGACAGCTATTTGAACATTCCGGCGATTCTGAGCGCAGCCACGACCTTCGGCGCCGACGCGGTGCATCCGGGGTACGGTTTTTTATCGGAGAATGGCGACTTCGCGGAGGCCTGCCAGCGCTCGGGGCTGAACTTCGTGGGTCCGCGCGTGCGTCATATCAGGTTGATGGGCGACAAGCCGCGCGCACGGCGAATCATGAAGCGCGCGGGCGTCCCGATTCTGCCCGGCAGCGAGGGCACGGGTGTCACGGAGTTGCGCGAGGCGCAAGCCGACGCGAAGCGGCTGGGCTTCCCGGTGCTTATCAAGGCGGCCGCGGGCGGCGGCGGCAAGGGGATGCGAGTCGCGCGCGACGGGAACGAGCTGACGCGGCTGTTTCCGCTGGCGCAGGGAGAATCGGAGGCCTCGTTCAACTCGCGCAAGATGTACCTGGAGAAATACCTGGAGCGCTCGCGTCATGTCGAGTTTCAGATTCTCGCGGACCTGCAGCGCAACGCGATTCATCTTGGCGAGCGCGACTGTTCGATTCAGCGGCGGCATCAGAAGGTGATCGAGGAATCGCCGTGCCCGATTCTGACCACCCGGCTGCGCGAAAAGATGGGCAAGGCGGCGGTGCGCGCGGCCGAGGTGGTCGGCTATTCGAACGTCGGCACCGTGGAATTTCTGCTGGCGGGCAACGGCGCGTTTTATTTTATCGAGATGAACACCCGGATTCAGGTCGAGCACGGCGTGACCGAGATGGTCACGGGCGTTGACCTGGTGAAGGAAAGTATCCGGATGGCGATGGGCGAGCCGCTGGGGCTGAAGCAGCGGCAGGTGAAGTTCGACGGCGCGTCGATGGAGTTTCGCATCTACGCGGAGGATCCCGAGCGTCACATCCCGGCGCCGGGCGTGGTGACCAATCATCATACGCCGGGCGGACTGGGCGTGCGCGTCGAGACCGCATTATACGACGGTTATCGCGTGCCGGTGCATTACGATCCGCTGATCGCGAAGCTGATAGTGCATGCGCAGACGCGCGCCGAAGTGATCGCGCGGGCCAAGGCGGCGCTGCGCGAGTACGTAATCGACGGCATCAAGACCAACATCCCGTTGCATCTCAAGATTCTGCAGGACCCGGACTTCAATCGCGGCGAATTCTCGACCGACTTTCTAAGCCGCTACGAACCGGCCCCTTCCGAAACCGCGCAGCACGCGCCGGTCAGCAAGGCCTCTTGACCGCAACGCTCCGCGCCATGCTTGATAAAACTGGGTGGAGAGGCGTTATGCCTCGACGCCGAGTCGGACCATGAACTTGAAAAAAACAAACCAGGCAATTCTTGCACTGATAATCGGGCTGATTGCGAGCCTGCCGGCCGCCGCCCAGGACAGCATGAATCCGCTGATTCCCGGCGGCAACAGCGCTCCTCCGGGGCATGCGCCGAAGGCAGTGGCCTCGGATCCGCTGTACGATTTCGGCGCCGCGCTCGAAGGCACGATGGTCACGCACACCTTCGCGATCAAAAACACCGGCGAGGGCTATCTGGATATTCGCGGCATCAAGACCTCGTGCGGGTGCACGACAGGAAGTCCCTCGAAAAACCATATCGCGCCGGGCGACGAGAGCGACATCTCCGTGTCGTTCGACACGCACTTCCAGAAAGGGCATGCCGTCCGCACTATCGTGGCGACTACCAACGATCCCAACAATCCGCAGGTCGTGATGACGCTGCAGGGGACGGTCAAGAAGCAGGTCGAGGCGCAGCCCAATGAGATCTCGTTCGGCGACGTGAAAAAAGGAACAGAAGACACCAGGCAGCTGGTGGTCAATGATCTCAATCCGGCGCGCGGGCCGTTTTCGGTCGGCCCGGTGAGCAACTCGAACTCTTCGATCAAGGTGGTGCAGGAAAAGCGCCCCGACGGCAAGCCCGGCGCGCTGCTCAAAGTGTCGCTGCTCAAGACGATGCCGGTGGGACCGTTCGACGACACGATCAAAATCACCAACAATCGCGTGCCGCTGCAGGTTGACGTGTTCGGAACTGTGACGGGAGATTTGAATATCGATCCGGCGCAGGTTTCGTTCGGCATCGTTCCGCGCGGCCAGGACATTGTCAGAATATTCAAGCTGAGCAATCAGGGGGCGCATCCGGTCAAGGTGCTCGAGGTGGCCAGCAGCAGCCCGGCCGTCGGCGTGGTCGCGGAGCCGGTTGCGCCGGGCAGGGAATACAAGGTGACGGTCACGCTCAGGCATGGCACGCCGGATGGGGAACTGCGGGGCAATTTGACGATAAAGACGGACGACCCGGATCAGGCGACGCTGAACGTGCCGTTTTACGCGATCGTGGGGCAGTACAAGACCTGATCGAGGTGCGCCCGCCCGGCATTGTCTCGTTGTTTCGCAACTCCTGCGGTTCCTATATTCAAGTAGAGTAAGGCTCGGGGGTTGCGGAAATCGCGGATTTTGCAAGGCTGAAATGGCTCGGCGCGAGAAATCTGGGATCATTTCACGGCTGCTGGAACGGATGAGCGAGTGGGCCGTCGGTCTGCTCACCAAGCCTCTCAAGAGTTACGCGCTCCACATCCCGAACGACATGGCCGCGCTCAAGCGTCATATCCGCAAGGGCGACGTCATATTGGTGGAGGGCAACGAGCGCATCAGCGAATGCATCAAGTACCTCACGCAAAGCTCGTGGTCGCACTCGGCGCTGTACGTCGGTGACGAGCCGAGTCGGCGCAATCCCGAGATGAAGGCGCCGCTGGCCGCGCGATACGGCGAAGAAGCGGACTTCCTGATTGTGGAGGCGATCGTCGAGGCGGGCGTGGTGCTCTCGCCGCTGAGCAAGTATCGCGATTTCAACCTCCGCGTGTGCCGGCCGTTCAACCTGTCGGCGGCGGACCTGGCCGACGTGATGGACGAAGCGATTCGCAGCGTGGGCGATACCTACGATCTGCGCAATGTAATCGATCTCGCGCGCTACTTTCTGCCGGTGAGCCTCGTGCCTGCGCGCTTTCGCCGGCAGGCGTTGCAGTTCGGCAGCGGTGTGCCGACGCGCGTGATCTGTTCGAGTGTGGTCGCCGCGGCATTTCATCGCGTGAAGTTCCCGATCGTGCCGAACTACGAGCAGTTGCCGCCCAAGTCGGCGGCGGCGCCGCCCAAGCGCAAGCTGTGGCCGATAGGCTCGAAGCAGACGACCGGCGCGCTGCAATACGGCGCACTCAGGATGGTCTCGCCGACGCTGGTCACGCCGCGCGATTTCGACTTGTCGCCCTATTTCGAGATCGTCAAATTCAATATCATCGAGAACATGCGTTTCGACTATCGCAAAATTTTGTGGGCCGACGACGCACCAACCGCGTCGCTCAAGAAAGGCGCCTGACCGCGGCAGCATCGGCGCCATCGCAAGCAGGAGAGGATTCGTTGAACAACGAAAACAAACAAGAACACGCAGGCGGCCGGCGCGAACTTCTCGAGAAGACGATCGCGAAAATTCTGCATCGCCATTGCAACTTCGGATGGGCTAACTACTACATCCCGAGCGAGAAGTTCCCAAGCCTCATCGAGGAGCTGGTCGAGGTGATGAGTCCCGGCGGGCAGGCCGGTCACGATGAGTTGGTGCAGTTTTTTCTGGGCGTACAGCGGCTGTCGTCGATCCAGGAGCGGGTGGCGAAGCTCGAGCAGGAATTTTCTGTTTACCGGCGGGGCTGAGGCAGCCGCCGGAAACGAACAGCGCGGTTCGGCCTCTAGCGCGGTTAGCTCCGCGGTGCCTGCGGCCTCTTTGACGAGATAGCCAGGGAAGCGATTGACGCGGTAATGCCATCCGCGGCGGTCTCGCCGCTTGGACGAACGAAATTTCAGACGGAGGCGCTATCGATGGATGCTCTTGAAGCTATTCTCAAACGCCGGGTGCAGCGGACGTTCGCTGACAAGCCGGTGGAGCGCGAAAAACTGTCGAAGATCGTCGAGGCCGGGCGCCATGCGATGAGCGCGCGCAACCTGCAGCCGTGGCAGTTTGTCGTGATTCAAAATCGCGACACGTTGAAGGAGATTGGCGCGCTCTGCTCGACGGGTCGCTTCGTTGCGGAGTCGCCGTCGGCGATCGTGGTGCTCAAGGACGTCGCCAACGCGCGGTGGGCCGACGTGGATTGCGCGCAGGCCGTGCAGAACATGGCGAATGCGGGATGGGCGCAAGGACTCGGCACGTGCTGGGTCGGCAACTTCGACGCAGCCAAGATTGGCGCGATGCTGGGGGTCAAGGACGGTTGGGCGACTTTCACGATTCTGCCGTTCGGCTACGGCGACCCGAAGAGTCCACCGCAAGCCCGGCCGCTCAAACCGCGCCGCGAGATGGTGCATTATGAGCGTGTAGGAAATCCCCAGCCGTAGAGGACTCATAAGAGTTTCGAGCGCGCTAAAAAACAGGAAGTTTTTGCGATGGCGATAAAACAGCAAGTTCCACCCGAAGCGTACGCAACGCTGAAGGATAATCCCGACGCGCTCTACCTCGACGTTCGCACCGAGGGAGAATTTGCCGCCGCGCACGCCGCCGGCGCGATCAATATCCCGGTCATGGTTGCCAAGGGTCCGGGGCAGATGCAGTTGAATCCCGATTTCGTTGAAGTCGCGGAGAAGGTAATCCCCCGCGACCGGAAACTCGTCGTTGGATGCATGGCGGGCGGACGTTCGCAGCGCGCCTGCGAGATGCTCGCAGAGGCGGGGTTTACCGATCTGACCAACGTGGTCGGCGGCTTTGGCGGCCAGCGCGACGCGTCGGGCAAGGTCGTCGTCACCGGATGGAAGGACGCAGGACTGCCGGTGACGACGGACTTGGGCGACGCCGCATACGCAGTGCAGCGGACGAAGGCGGGCGTCTAATGGCGATACGCCTCAGCCGCATCTACACGCGCACCGGCGACAAGGGGCAGACCGCGCTGGTGGGCGGCAAGCGCGTGCCCAAGGAGAGCGCGCGGCTGGAGGCCTACGGCACGATCGATGAGCTGAACTCGATCATCGGAATCGTTCGCACTTACCTGCCACAATATCGCGACGGGTTCGGCGCCGACTTCGAGCCGTATGCGGAGACCCTGCGGCGGATACAGAACGAATTGTTCGACGTGGGCAGCGAACTCGCGACGCCGCCTGACGGCGAATATCCCCAGATGCACAAGATGGGCGCCGGCGAGATCAAGAAGCTCGAAGAAGAGATGGACGCGATGGAGAAGGAGCTCGAGCCGCTGAAGTCCTTCACCCTGCCGGGCGGCGGCGTGCTCAACGCGTTCCTGCATCAGGCGCGCACGGTGTGCAGGCGTGCGGAGCGCGTGTGCTGGCGGCTGAAGCGCGAGGAAGACATCTCGGACAGTCTCGTCATCTACGTGAACCGGCTGAGCGACCATCTGTTCGTGCAGTCGCGATGGGTTGCGAAGCGGCTCCGCGAGCCCGAATTTTTGTGGGACCGGGCGCTGCGCATCGAAGACGACGAGAAGGCGGCGCGCGCGGCGAAGAGGGCGGGCCGCGGCGGCAGCGGCGCGAAATCCTGAGCGGGAGATCTCAGATGGCGGAAACCAGCGAAGCGAAAATCTATCTGCGACAGGCGCAGCTCGGCCCGATGGCGAATTTCGTGTACCTGATAGGCGATCCGGCCACGCGCAAGCTCGCGGTCGTCGATCCTGCGTGGGAGGTCGAGGCGATACTTAAATACGCGGAGCGGGAAGGCTACGAGATCGACAAGATTCTGATCACGCACTATCACCCGGACCATCTCGGAGGGCGCATGATGGGCCAGAATATCGAGGGCGCCGCCAAGATGCTCGAACACGTCAAGGCCAAGGTCTTCGTGAACAAGCACGAGGCCGACGGGGTGAAGCAGGTCGCGGGATTGTCGGACTCCGACATGGTCAAGCTCGATGCAGGCGACACGGTGAAAGTGGGCGAGCTCGAGGTGAAGTTCCTGCACACCCCCGGGCATACGCCGGGCTCGCAATGCTTTCTGGTCGAAGGCAATCTGATTTCGGGCGACACGCTGTTCGTGAACTCGTGCGGGCGCGTGGACCTGCCGGGCTCGGATCCGGAGGCGATGTATCACAGCCTGAACGACACGCTGCGCAAGCTCGACGACGCGACGGTGGTGTATCCCGGGCATGCGTACTCGTCGGAATCGAGCACGACGATCGGCGACCAGAAGCGTCACAACATGTACATGCGATTTCCGACGCTTGACGATTTCCTCGACGCGATGGGCTACGCGCGCCGCTAGCGTCCGAATCGCGCGATGGCCGTGAAGCGCTGCCATGCCTGAGGATTCGCACAAGCTCGCCGCCCAAGCCGAAAAGCTGCGCGAGCAGATCGATCGCGCCAACTATCGCTACTACGTGCTCGACGATCCGGAAATCTCCGACGCCGAATACGACCAGCTGTTGCGCCGGCTCGAGGCGCTCGAGCGGGCGCATCCCGAGCTCGCCACGCCCGATTCGCCCACGCAGCGGGTGGGTGCGGCGCCCAGCGAGAAATTCGGCGTCGTTGTGCATCGGCGGTCGATGATGTCGCTCGCCAACGCGATGGACGTCGAGGAGATGCGCGAGTTCGACAAGCGCATCAAGCGGCTGCTCAAATCCGACGCCGGCGTCGAGTACGTCGCCGAGGTCAAGCTCGACGGTTTGGGGATCGAGCTGGTTTACGAAGACGGCCGGTTGAAAGTCGGCTCGACGCGCGGCGACGGAATCAACGGCGAAGACGTTACGCAGAATATCCGCACGATCAAGAGCGTGCCGCTCCGACTGCGGCATCCCGAGCACGACAAAACCAAAATTCCGCGCCTCCTTGAAGTGCGCGGCGAGGTGATCATCCCGCGGAGCGGATTTGCAAGGTTGAACCAGGAGCGCGACGAAGCCGGTGAGCCGGTGTTCGCCAATCCGCGCAACGCCGCGGCGGGCGCGCTGCGCCAGCTCGATCCGAAGATCACCGCGTCGCGGCCGCTCGACGTTTTCCTGTACGCGCCGGGCGTGATCGAGGGTGCCGCGTTCAAGTCGCAGTGGGACTTTCTGCAAGGCATCAAGGCGCTGGGGCTGCGCGTGAATCCGCTGTCGCGCCTGTGCGGCAATATCGACGCGGTCCTCGACTACTGGAACGAAATCACCGAAAAACGCCACGCGCTGGATTACGAAGCCGACGGCGTAGTCGCCAAGGTCAACTCGTATGCGCTCCAGGAGCAGCTCGGCGAGGTGTCGCGGTCGCCGCGCTGGGCAATCGCCTACAAGTTCAAGGCGCAGCAGGCGGAGACGGTCGTCGAGAAGATCGACGTGCAGGTGGGAAGAATCGGATCGCTCACGCCCGTCGGCAAGCTGCGACCCGTGCAACTCGCTGGCGTCACGATTTCGAATACTTCGCTGCACAACCTCGACGAGATCAGGCGCAAGGACATCCGCGAGCGCGACACCGTGCTGATCGAGCGCGCGGGCGACGTGATTCCGTACGTGATTCGGGTCACCACGGAAGGGCATCCGCGCGCGAAACCGTTCGCGATGCCCACGCATTGCCCAGAATGCGGCGCGGCGATCGTCCACGAAGAGGGCGAGGTCGGCTACTTCTGCGGCAATGCGAATTGCCCGGCGCGGATGCGCGAATCGATTCGCCATTTCGCGTCGAAGGGATGTCTCGATATCGAAGGGCTGGGCGACAAACTGGTCGGGCAGCTCGTCGAGAAGGGCCTGGTGAGGGAGCTGGACGATCTTTTCGGGCTGACCAGGGAGCATCTCGCCGGGCTCGACAGAATGGCGGACAAGAGCGCGCAGAACGTGCTGGATGCGATCGCGGCGGCGCGCAAGACTACGCTTGAAAGGTTTATCAATGGACTTGGGATACGGCACGTCGGCGAGCATACCGCGCGTCAACTGGCGCTGAAGTTCAAGACGATGGACGCACTGGCGGCGGCGTCGGAGGACGATTTGCTCGGCGTGCGCGATATCGGGAAGGAAGTCGCGCATAGCATCCGCGAGTACTTTGACGAGCCGCGAAATCTGAAGGCCGTCAGGCGGCTGATAAAAATTCTGGACGTCAAGGCGCCATCCGAGGTCGAGGGGCGGGGCGCATTGCGTGACAAGACCTTCGTGCTGACGGGGACGCTCGAATCGATGACGCGCGAGGAGGCCGAGCGCAAGATCATGGCGGCCGGAGGGCGAGTCACGTCGTCGGTCAGCCGCAAGACGGACTTCGTGGTCGTCGGCGCGGAGCCGGGATCGAAGTTGAAGAAGGCAAAGGACCTCGGAGTGAGAGTGCTCGACGAGAAGGGACTCGCGTCGGTTCTTGCGGGAGAGAGTTGACGCCGCACAGCAAAACGGGGCTCGCGAGACTACATCTGCTCGTTAGCGGGCGAGTGCAGGGAGTTGGTTTCAGATTCTCGGCGTACGACGAGGCCAAGGAACTTGCACTTGCCGGATGGGTGCGCAACCTGGAGAGCGGCGAGGTCGAAATCGTGGTGGAAGGCAGCCGGGAGAACTTGCAGATGCTGGCGGCGTGGGCACATCTGGGCCCATCTTCAGCGCATGTGACCGCGGTACGTGAAGATTGGCTCGATTTTACCGGGGAATTTACCGAGTTCCGGGTTCGCTGATAGAGCAGCAAAAAGGTGGGCCTTTAACGGATCGCTTGGATTAGCTATGCTTCAAATCCGCGTGTTGGAGTATTTGCAGGGCTTCGGATTACCGGAGTAACTTTTCAATCAGGCTCTGACCACAAGGAGATTGGACTGAGATGGCTGTACCACCTGAGGCGGCTGGACCAGCTGCCGAGTCGCATGCTGCCGTCGCCCCCGCGCCCAAGCCGCATCTGAAGCGCGACCACGTCGTTATCCGGTTTGCGGGCGACTCGGGCGATGGAATGCAGTTGACGGGGATGCAGTTCACGGCCGAATCGGCGTTGGCCGGCAACGATATCGCAACGCTGCCCGACTTTCCCGCAGAAATCCGCGCCCCGCAGGGAACGCTGGCCGGGGTCAGCGGCTTTCAGCTGAATTTTTCTAGCAACGAGATCTTCACCGCCGGTGACGAGCCCAGCGTGCTGGTCGCGATGAATCCCGCGGCGCTGCAGGCGAACATCGAGGATGTCCCGCCCAACGCCGTGATCATCGTTGACCGCGAAGCGTTTACTGAATCCAACATCAAGCGCGCCGGCTATAAGAGCAATCCGCTGACCGACCATTCACTGGACAAGTTCCAGGTGATCGAAGTCGATGTGACCAAGCTAACGTCGCTGGCCGTGCACGGCATGGGGCTGAACAATCGCGCGGTGTTCCGATGCCGCAACATGTTCGTGCTCGGGATGCTGTCGTGGCTGTATCAGCGGCCGATTGAGAGCACGCTCAGCTACCTGGAGAGCCGCTTCAAGAAGACGCCGGAGATTCTCGAGGCGAACATTCGCGTGCTCAAGGCCGGGTTCAACTACGGCGAGACGACCGAGATGTTCGCGAGCTCGTACGAAGTGCCGGCTGCGCGAATCGCTCCCGGGCTGTATCGCAATATCACCGGCAATAGCGCGACGGCGCTGGGATTCGTGGTGGCGGCGGTAAAATCGGGTCGTCCGCTGTTCCTGGGCTCGTATCCGATCACGCCCGCCAGCGACATCCTGCACGAACTTTCGGGCTACAAGAATTTCCCCGTCTATACGTTTCAGGCCGAGGACGAGATTGCCGGCGTGTGCGCGGCGATTGGCGCGTCATTCGGCGGCGCGATTGCAATCACCACGACCTCGGGCCCCGGCATGAACTTGAAGGCCGAGGCGGTCGGGCTGGCGGTGAAAGTCGAGCTGCCGCTGGTGATCACCGACGTCCAGCGCGCGGGACCCTCGACCGGAATGCCGACCAAGCCCGAGCAGGCCGATTTGCTGCAGTCGATGTACGGACGGCATGGCGAGTCGCCGATTCCGATCATAGCGGCATCGACGCCGGCCGACTGTTTCGACTGCGCGTACGAAGCGGTGCGAATCGCGGTCAAGTACATGACGCCGGTGATCCTGCTCACCGACGGCCAGTTGGCCAACGGCGCGGAGCCGTGGCTGCTGCCCGACGTGGACAAGCTGGCGCCGATCAAAGTTGAATTCGCGACAAATCCTGAGGGCTTCGTGCCTTACGCTCGCGACGCGGAAACGCTGTCGCGGCCGTGGGCGGTGCCGGGGACCAGGGGTCTCGAGCATCGCGTCGGTGGACTGTCGAGCGAGAACCTGACCGGCAACGTGAGCTATTCGCCGGCCAACAACGAGCTGATGGTGCGGACGCGGGCGCGCAAGATCGCGGGCATCGCGCGCGAGATTCCGCCGACCGAACTGTTCGGCGATCCGGAAGGTGATCTGGTCGTCCTCGGATGGGGCTCCACCTACGGTCCGATTCGCGAAGCCGTCAAGCATGTGCGCGCGAAGGGCAGGAAAGTCTCGCAGGTGCATCTGCGCTATCTGAATCCCCTGCCGCGCGACCTGGGCGAGACCCTCAAGCGTTTCAAGCAGGTGATGATCCCCGAAATGAACATGGGACAACTGCTCAAGATGGTGCGCGCCGATTACCTGATCGACGCCTTCGGCTTCAATAAAATCCAGGGCCGTCCGTTCAAAGTCAGCGAGATCGAAAACCACATCAACCGCGCCCTGGAGGGGCTGATCGAAAATGGCAACCGCTCTTAGCCGCAAGGATTTCGTCTCCGACCAGGAAGTTCGCTGGTGCCCCGGATGCGGCGACTACGCGATCCTGGCCGCAGTACAAAGGACGATGCCCGAGTTCGGCATCGCGCCGGAGAATACGGTCTTTATCTCGGGAATCGGATGCTCGAGCCGGTTTCCGTACTACATGAACACCTACGGCTTCCACACGATTCACGGGCGCGCGCCGGCGTTTGCGACCGGGCTCAAGATTACGCGGCCCGAGCTCGACGTGTGGGTGATCACCGGCGACGGCGACGGGTTGTCAATCGGCGGCAATCATCTGATCCACGTGCTCAGGCGCAACGTCGATATGAAGATTCTGTTGTTCAACAATCGAATCTACGGGCTGACCAAAGGCCAATACTCGCCGACCTCGGAAGTGGGCAAGGTTACCAAGTCCACGCCGGCCGGCTCGGTTGACTTTCCATTCAATCCGATCACGGTGGCGCTTGGCACGCACGCGACTTTCGTCGCGCGCACCATCGACGTTGAGCAGAAGCATCTCGGCGAGATGCTCAAGCGCGCGCATGCTCATCGCGGCGCGTCGTTCCTCGAGATTCTGCAGAACTGCAACATCTTCAACGACGGCGCGTTCAACGACGTTAGCGACAAGGCGCTCAAGGCGGACCATCAACTGGTTCTCGAACACGGCAAGCCGCTCGTCTTCGGCCGCAATCGCGACATGGGAATCAGGATGAACGGCATGCGTCCAGAAGCAGTGCATTTGGGGGCTAGTGTCACTGAAAAAGACCTCGTCGTGCACGACGAGACCAATCTCTCGCTGGCGTTCATGCTGGGCAACTTCGAGCCTCCGCTGCCAACTCCGGTGGGCGTGTTCTACGCGGTGTCGCGGCCGACCTACGACGGCGCAGTCAACAAGCAGCTCGAGGACGCGAAGGCGAAGCAGGGCGCAGGCGACTTGAAAACTCTGCTGGGCAAGGGCGATACCTGGACCGTGAACTAAGCGGCGAACTTATCCAGCGAATGCATGAAGGCCCGCGAGCGCAATCTCGCGCGCGATTCAGGATTCTGCTGCTGAACGTCTCATCGATTCTATCAGCCGCTTGCTCGCGAAACGGCGCCACGCGTTGCCGAAGATTCGCTTCAACTCGTCGGGATGCACCTTCGGCAGCCGAACCAGCACCATCGGGTGGCTGCGATAGTGCTCGGTGAAGTAGAACGTCTCGGGCTCGCCCTCGACCAGTATCTCGCGTTCGCCTAATTCCATCCGGATCGCCAGCGACTCGCCGTCTTCCTTCATTCGGCAGATGAATTTCTTGCCCACGCGAAAGGCGAGCGTGCCGTAGGAGGTCCCTTCCTCGACGCCGGGAAAGTTGAGCGCCATCCGCCGGAGCGTTTCGACGTCGGTCGAGAAACCGCGGCGAGCCGGCTTCGGCGGCGCGGCTTTTCGCGAGGCGCGTTTCACCGCGGCATCGCGCACTTGTACACCTTCATCACATTCTCGCCCATCACCTTCGCGCGCGCGCTCGGCGGCAACTTATGCGCAAGCTCTTCGAGTTCCTCGAGGTAGTTGCCGACGTGATCGGGATGCGGAAAATCCGACGCCCAGAAAAATTTGTCCGCGCCGCATAGCTCGACCATCGCGGGCAGCGAGCGCTCGTCGGGATCCGCCGAGATCCAGCAGTTGCGATTGAAGTAGAAGCTCGGCTTCTCCTTGAGCGACACCGTGCGGCCCATCGCGCTGGCATACACCGCGTCGAGCCTGCCCAGCCAGTAATCGATCCATCCCGCGCCCGCCTCGAGCAACACCAGGCGCATCTTCGGGAATTTGTCGAAGGTCGCGTACTGGAAGAAGCTGGTGAAAGCGTGACGAATCGCGTCGGCCGCCGTCACGTTCAGAAAATAATACTGCCCGCGCATGAATTTGCGATCGTAGCGGCCCGGCGCCGCCCACACCGGCTCGAGCGACGGATGAATGCCAAGCGGTACGTCGAGCTCCTGGGCCTTCGCGAAGAGCACGTCGTGATCGGGATGCGCGTGCGGCTTGCGGGTCATGACGAATTGCGCGACCCATCCGCCTTTGCATCCCGCCTTGACCGCGCGATCGAGCTCGGCGGCGGCCGCGGCCGGATCGCCGAGCGACAGGTGCGCAATCGGAATCAGCTTGCCGCCGCTCTCGGAGCAGAAGTCCACGATGTAGCGGTTGTAGGCACGCGTGCATGCCTGCGCGAGGTCGGGGTCCTCGGTCTCAGTTTCCCAGAGCAGGCTCATGGTGGGATAGAGGAATGCGGCAGCGAGACCTTCAGCTTCGATCCGCTGCAGGCGTTCCTTCGCGTCCATCGCGCCGAATGGAGCCAGGCCGCCGTAGGTGGGAGGGCTCGACCACTTGTTGTCGCGTGTCATACCCATCGCGGACAGTCCCCCGAGCCGGCCGCCGCTGAAGATCTTCGACGGACGCCCCGCGATCTCGAGGTATTCGAGCCCCTTGTCGTCGGTGCTAATTCTGACGGCGCGGTCCTTGTACTTCGCTTCGATATAGCGGTCCCACAGTCCGGCGTCCTCGAGGATGTGCCCGTCGGCATCGACGGCGCCGCTGAATTTCAGTTTCTGGATTCCTTCGAGAGGATTCGGCATTGCTGATGACTCCACACAGGTGCGAGATTTCTCAGTTATAGTTCACCCGGCACGGCGCGCAAAGCGAAAGTACTGGGCGCGGAGCCTGTGCTGACCGCAGCGAGCAGCGCGACCGCAATTCTCTGTCATCCTGACCGAAGCGAGCAAGGCGCAGCTTCTGTTTGTCATCCTGACCGCGCTGCGAGCAACGCCTCTCTGTCATCCTGAGTGAAGCGAGCAACGCGAGCCGAGGAAGGATGACAAACCCAACCCCTTCAGTGCGCCGCGTTGGACATCGTCGCGGGATTGAAAAAATTATCCGTTGCCAGCCCCATGTTGATATACCAGCTCTCGTGCTCGTCGGTCTCGAAGCCGGGCGAGAGCGCGACAGTTGAGAAGCCGGTCCCGATATCTTCATCGACCAAAGCCGTCTGAAACATGCGCTTGAACGGCCAGATCGCGACGCGCGCGTCCGGAATCGGCCGGTCGCGGTACGCATTGAAGGTTGCCACCGTCTTCCACAGCTTGCCGTCGTGGTCATATTGATCCGACGCCGTGATAAACCATCCCTCCGAATCGATATAAAAAATCCGCTTCGGAATCGAAGCGCTGCTGCCGAGGATTGAGGTCTGTTTCGCGTCAGCCTGGATCACGTAAAGCCGGCGCATTTCCCAGTTCTCGGGGCAGATGGTTCGCCCGCCGTCGCTCGGGCACGGCTTGGCCGGGGAGTTCTCCGCATCCACAACCGCGAGCATCGGCTTCTCGCCAAGGAACTTGTAGTTGAAGTCTTCGATTTTCGCGGCGAAGCCAAAAAACGAATCGGGATCGAGGTTGCTCGCGTAGGTTCCCGCTCCCGCGCCCGCAGCACCCGCGCCCGCGTCGAATATGCCGAGGACATCAGAAAGCTCGGTGGCGGAAGCTCGGTACACATGCCGCGAGCGCGGATTGAGCATCCAGCTATTGTCCTCCATTTTCGGGTCAACGCTGCGGTAGCGGATGAACCCGAAGCCGCGCATCTCGGACGGCTCCAAAAATGGATACGCGCCGAAGCGATACCGGATTCCCGCCGTCGTCGCCTCCGGATTGGTCGGTATCGGATTGACCTCGGTGCGGCCCGTGTTGTTGTAAAATCCCACGTTGCCGATCGTGAAATGCTCGACCGGATCGGCCGGCGTCGATCCCGGCCGGTAGCTCGCGATCTCGACGTTCCTGGATATCGCGTCGTCGGTGTAGAGCGGACGGTAGCTGAAATTCCACATCACCTTCAGCGCGGCCTGCGGATCGTTCGCGTCAACGAGCGGGAAGGGCAGTCCGGCCATGTAATTCTTAAGCCCGCCGTCGGGCGCGAGCTGCACCTGCGCCGAATATTTCTCCGTCGCGGCTTTGTAGGGCGGCGGCCATTCGAGCCGCTCCGTCGGCACGATCTTCATCGTCATGCCCTGCTTCACCAGGAACAGATTTCCCGGACTCACCAGGTCCGCGACCTTGTCGGCCTGATCTTTCGTGATCGTGTCGCCGGGACTCACGCCAGCGCCCGGCGATCCGGCAATCGAGAGACTCGCCAGCGCGACCAGCGCCGCCGTTACAAGCTTCAATTTCATTTTGTGTTTTCGACTTTGTCCGAGAAATTCTTCCGCCGTCGATTATTTGTTCATCGCGTGCGCAAAAACACCAGAGCCGGCTTTCTTGACCCTGGATGCAGCGGTCACCCCTGCCTAGAAGCTGAGGCGCTTGAAGCGGCTCTCGGGGATTAGCCGAACCGCGCCCATGATGAAGCGCCAGAACCACGGCACGTAAACGACTTCGGCGCGCTTGCGATACGCCGCGTAAATCAGGTCGGCGGCTTTGGTGGGCGCAATCGTGAGCCGGGCGCCGTCGCGTCCCCAGCTCATTCGCGTATCTACCGTGCCGAGCTTCACCGTCATCACGTGCACTCCGCTGCTGGCCAGGCGCCCGCGCAAGCCTTGCGCAAACAGGGCGAGCGCGCCTTTGGCCGAGCCGTACACGTAATTGCGCGCGCGGCCGCGCTCGCCGGCGACCGATCCGATCACGATGATAAAGCCGGAGCGTTGCTGTTCGAGATGGCGCGCGGCCAGCGTGATCAACGATACTGCCCCGGTGAAGTTCTGATGAATCGTGGCGAGCGCGGCGCCGGGGTCGGTCTGGGCGGCGTCCTCGTCGCCGAGCGTGCCGAAGCATACCACCACACCGTCGAGCCCGCCGAGCTGGCCCGCGGCGCGGCGGACGAACTCATCGTGCGCGGCGAAGTCCGACGCGTCGAAGGCGCCCGACAGAGCGGGGATGCCGGCGCGCACGCCGATATCCTCGGCAACGCGCCGCGCCTCGTCGGCGTTGCGGGCCGCGAGGTACAAGCGTGCGCCGTCGGAGGCGAAGCGGAGCACCAGCGCGCGCGCGATCGGGCTGGTGGCGCCAAGAATCAGAACTTTAATCATCGTGGCAGACGCGTGCGCCGTCCTTCAGGCGGGATCCATCCCAAGCCGGCGCGACAGGCTCGACGAGAAGCGGTTGTCGGGGTCGGCGACGGCTTTAGCCGCCTGCCACTTGCCGAGATTCGGATACATCGCGCGGAACATGTCGGGGCAAAGGCGCGCATCCTTGGCCAGGTACACGCGCCCGCCGCGCTTCAGCACCATCGCGTCGATCGAATCGAGAAATTCGAGCAGTCCGTCCGTCACCGGGAAGTCCAGCGCCAGCGTGTAACCCGGCATCGGGAAGGACAGCAGGCCGTCCTGCGCGCCGAACTTCTTGAGCACGGCGAGAAACGATCCGCGCCGGCTGCGGCTGATAGCTTCGAGCACTTCGACCAGGCCCGCGCGGCTCTCGCCGGGCGGCCACACGCATTGGTACTGCACGAAGCCGCGCTTGCCATAGATTCGATTCCAGTGGCGGAACGAATCGAGCGGATAGAAAAACCTCTCCCAGTCGAAGATTGTGTGCGCAGCGGTGTCGCGATGAAAAGCATAAATGACCGCGTTGAAGGCCTGGACGGTCAGCGAATTCAGCGCAAATCCGGGCAGGTCGAACGGCACCAACGGGCTGAGCCGCGCCGTCGCGCGCAGCGGATCCTGCGCGAGCTCGCGCGGCAGCATGTCCAGCGTCGCAAAGTTGCCGACGTTGAGCACCGAGCGGCCCAGCGCGCCCATCCGGCTGGCGCAATCGATCCACGCAACCGAATAACCGTACTCGGCATCAACGCGCTCGAAGGCTTCGATCGCCGCGTCGATATTGCCGGCGCGGATCAGCTTGCCATCCAGAAAAGCGCTCTCGACGCGCCGCATCCTGAGTTCAAGTTCGAGGATCACGCCGGTCAGGCCCATCCCGCCGACCGTCGCCCAGAACAGCTCCGGGTTTTCCTCGCGCGAGCATCGAACAACCTCGCCCGACGCGATCATCAGGTCGAAGCTGGTCACGTGCGCGGCCAGCGAGGAGTCGCGATGGTGATTCTTGCCGTGCACGTCGGCGGCAATCGATCCGCCAAGCGTGACGAAGCGCGTGCCCGGCGTGACCGGCGGAAAAAAACCGCGCGGCAGAAAAACGTCGATCAACTCCGCGATAGTGACGCCGGCCTCGCACCGCACCAGGCCGGTCGCCGCGTCGAAGGAGAGCATCCGGTTGAGCCGCGTCAGATCGACGACGCGATTCTGATCGTTGAGCGCCGCGTCTCCATAAGCACGTCCCGCCCCGCGCGCAATCAGCGAGGATGCGTCCGCGGTCACGACCGCCTGCAGCTCGGCGATCTTATCGGGCCGGTAAACGTCGCTCTCGGAGAGCGGATACCGTCCCCATCCAGCGAGCAAAGCATGCCGCGGATTCGGCACCGCGCCGGCTTCGCGCCGAATGCTTGATATTGTCGAGTCTGCAAGCGCCGCCGTCATCGTGGAAAGAGAAGCTAACAGGAAGCGCGCGCCCGAGAAAACGCCCGAGATCGCAGAACCCTCACCTGCCGGCCGCGATGCGGGCCGGTCGCCTCTCCCGTGAAAAGAACGGGCGAGGGAAGAGCCGGACCCTCCCCGCGCCGCACGTCCAGCGCGCTCGCGCACGAGGTCCTTCGCTGGCTCAGGATGACACGGAAAGGAGTTCTAACAGGGACCCTACGAGTACTCAGGGTAAACTCCGTCCCGCATCCTTTCTTAATACTAAGGTGCAGGGGTTACCCCTGCCGAAGGAAGTTTGAAACCCACCGCGGGTTTCAAATTTGATTAAACGAATTCGCTTTTGTGGATGGCACGCGTGGTCTATAGATTCAGCAGGCGCATCCGTCAGGAGAATCGTATGTCGTGGGAGAAGGAAGTCGAAGAAATCCGCCGCCGCGTCGAGCTCGCGAAGGGGATGGGCGGGCCGGACAACATCAAGCGCCAGCATGACGGCGGCAAGCTCACGGTGCGCGAGCGAATCGAGCGGCTGCTCGACGCCGGGACGTTTCACGAGTACGGCGCGCTGGCCGGAGCGCCGAAATACGAGGGGCAGACGCTCATCTCGATCATGCCGGCCAACTTCGTCGGCGGCACGGGACGAATCAACGGGCGGCGCGTGGTCGTCGGCGGCGACGACTTTACGGTGCGCGGCGGTGCGGCGGACGCGAATATCGGCAACAAGCGGAGCTACGCGGAACTGATCGCGCATGAGCTGCATATCCCGATTATTCGGCTGGTGGACGGAACCGGCGGCGGCGGCAGCGTGCGCTCGTTCGAGACGCTTAAGCGGACCTACGTCCCGGCAAATCCGGATTTCGACGTGCTGGTAAAGCTGATGGGCGAGGTGCCGGTCGTCGCGGGATGCATGGGCTCGGTCGCGGGAATCGGCGCGGCGCGCGTGGCGGCGTCGCATTTCTCGGTGATGATGCGCGGGTCGAGTCAGCTGTTTGTCGCGGGACCGCCGGTCGTCAAATGGGGCGTCGGCGAGGACCTGACCAAGGAGGAACTCGGCGGCTCCGAAATTCACGCACACATGAGCGGCGCGGTGGACAACGAGGCCGAGAGCGAAGACGAGGCGTTCGCGCAGATTCGCCGTTTCCTGTCGTACTTGCCGCAAAGCGTGTGGCAGGCGCCGCCGCGGACGACGCCCGACGACGACCCAGGCCGTCGCGCGGAGGAGTTGATCAGCATCGTGCCGCGCAATCGCCGCCACGGTTACGACGTGCGGCGAATCCTCGAACTGGTGATGGACCGCGAATCGTTTTTCGAGATGACGCCGTTCTTCGGGCCGTCGCTGGTGACGGGATTTGCGCGGCTCGACGGATTTGCGGTGGGGGTGATGGCGAACGATCCGTTTTCGATTGGCGGGTCGCTGGACGGGCCGGCGTCGGACAAGATGGTCAAGTTCGTTGACCTTTGCGACACGTTTCATCTGCCGGTGGTGAACTTCGTCGATCAACCGGGATTCCTGATTGGGCGCGAAGCCGAGATGGCGGGAACGATTCGACGCGGCGTGCGCGCGCTGTACGCGCTGTTCCAGACGACGACGCCGCTGGTTGCGATCATGGTGCGCAAGGCGTTCGGCGTAGCGGGCGCGGGCCACGGAATCACGACGGGGCTGAATCTTCGCTACGCGTGGCCGTCGGCGGATTGGGGGTCGCTGCCGATAGAGGGCGGAATCGAGGCGGCGTACAAGCGGGATCTGGCGGCGTCGAGCGATCCGGAAAAGTTGCGAAAGGAGCTGGAGGATAAGTTCAACGCCGTGCGATCGCCGCTTCGCACCGCGGAAGCATTTGGAATCGAGGAAATAATCGACCCGCGCGACACGCGGCCGATCCTGGTGGATTGGGTGCATCAGGCATACGAGATAGTTCCCACGCAGTTGGGGATTCGTACGCGGACGATGCGCCCGTAGGAGGAGACCTCTCCCCTAACCCCTCTCCCTTCTGGAGAGGGGAACAGAAGAGAATCTATTAGCCCGCCGTCGCGTGATCGGGCGCAGGCGCGGCCTGAGCGTGCTCCTCGACCGCCGCATGGCCGCGCGAGAACGCCATCGCGACGATGTAGATTATCATCCCCCCGAGCGCGACCTTTACCCACTGGCCCCATCCGTAGTGGACCGCAACGTAGAGCGACAGCGGCGCCGAGACGGCGACCCATCCGCGCGCTATCAGCCCGAAGAAGGCCCATCCGGTGGCCTGCAGAGCGGGCGAGACGTCCTCGAGCGTCTCGGAGAACTGCGCCGCCCACGGCACGTAGCCTATCGCCAGGAAGCATCCCATCAGCGACGCGACCATCGCCATCGTGGCGTGTGGAAGCACGTGACCGAAGGTCGGAATCCACCAGGCCATCAGGAGGCAGGCGAGCACCGCGCCGAAGATTGCGATCGGCTTGCGGGTTTGCAGGCGATCGGAGACCAGCCCGGTCACCACCAGCGCGGCGAGGTTCGCCAGCCAGAAGTATCCATTCATCTTCGCCGCCTCGGCAGGCGTGTAATGAAACGCCTCGGTGAACATCAACGGCCCGAATCCCTGGATCGCAAAATACAGCGTCAGGTTCGCGGTTATGCCGATGACCAGCAGCCAGACCTCGAAATGACCGAGCAGGCGCCTGAAGGCGTCGCTGGTGCCGGACGGAAGTTCAGAAGCGGACGGCAAGCGTCCCTCGGTGGCGAGCTTCTGGATTTCGGTCTTCATGATCTGCATGCGCAGTTCGGGGCTCAGATCGCACAGCCACAACACAATCGGGATGTACATCGCGACCGCGAAGAATCCCATTATCCAGATCTGCGATTGCCAGGTGTGATAAATCGGCAGCGTCTTTCCGGCTACGTAGTTGGCCAGGAAGTTCGCGCCGACCGGACCGATCGTCAGCAGTCCGAATGCCAGCGCCCGGCTGAGCCGCGGCGACATGTCACGCACCAGAGCAGCGCCCGCGCCGGCGGTCAGACCCGCTACGATCCCCATCAAGGTGCGCAGAATCACGAACGACACGATGCCCGTGATTAGCACGTTCAGGAATAGCAGGCAGGTGACGAGGCCAAGACAGACGTCGATGATGAGGACACGGCCGTAACGGTCTGCCAGCGGACCGCCGAAAAACGCGGAGATGCCGGAAATCAGCACGGCGAAGGTGACGAACGCGCCGTACGCCACGTGGCTCATGTGCAGGAAGGGCAGCAGGATCGGCAGCAACGGCGCCAGCTGAAAGTCGTATGCGCCCAGAATCGCGGCAAGCACGGTGAGGATCAGCAGGGACCATCGATGAGCGCCGCGCGGATACTCAGTGAGCGTTCGAGCCGCGGCAAAACTGTTCATGTCGTCTCCCCATTAGCCCGACAAGCGCGTTAACTTAGCTTCTCTACAACCAAGGGGCCCGAAAACACAAGGCGCATTCCTCGCGCATCTGGTGCGCGCGCGCCGTGCCTGCTAAGAGGCCGGAAGCCGCCAAACCTCGAAAAGGACTGCCGTGCGATGGATATAAAGAGCCCCGCCGTGGGCAAGGTACTGCGACTCTCGGTCGAGAGCGGCGCGCAAGTCGCGCGCGGCGACGAAGTGATGGTGATCGAATCGATGAAGGTCGAGATACCGGTCAAGGCGCCGGCCAGCGGGCGCGTCGTGGAGTTTCGCGTCAAGCCCGGCGATCAGATTCAACGCAATGTCGTTCTCGCCGTGCTCGACGCATGACGCATCCGCACGCCGCTCGATTCAATCGGGTGCGCGCTCGCGCCTGCTTCCCCACTTCTCCCAGAACGTCACCTGCAGCGCCGGCTTGCGATCGGGGCGCGCCCATCGTCCCTTGGGATAGCCCATCGGAATCAGCACGACGTTGGCGTACTCGGGCGGCACGCCGAGCATCGCGTCGATTTCTCTGGCGAACATCGCATGCATCCCGGTGATTGACGTGCCGAGTCCGTAGCCGCGCGCGGCCAGGCACAGATTCTGAATCGCCGGGTAAATCGCGCCCAACATCGGCTGCCCGGCGCGCGCACGATCGGTGTATTTCTTCACGCACGCGAAGATCATAACGGGGACGGCGGCGATGTGCTCGGCGAGGTATTTTGCCGAGCGCAGGTTTCGCCCGCGCTGGCTGCCCGGATCGTTGGCGACGACTTCGCGCTCCGCCGGCGTAAAGACGGCATCCCATGCCTTGCGATAGCGTTCTGCGACGAAATTTTTCGCCTCGGGTTCGGTGACGACAATGAAATACCACGGCTGCCGGTTATGTCCGCTGGGACCCATCGTGGCCGCCTCGATCACCTTGACGACAAGGCTCGCCGCCACCGGATCGGGCTTCAGCCGCCGCATCGAGCGCGTCGTGTAGATTGCCTCATACAAATCGAATTGGTGATGGCCGTACATAATCGCGAACCTATCAGGTTTCGAGTGGCCAGCGGAAATTCCCTGCATCACATCGCGAAGATTAGCTTCCGAATCGCCGCAGCCTGACCGCCGTAGCGCGGATTCCTTCGTCGCGCGCTTCGACTGTTCGGCATGCCGCGGCAGGGCCGAGTGCTGCCTGTCATGGGCAAAAAAATACTCAGATAGACCGCAGCAATAGTGATTAGGTAAGCGACTAGATACTCATTAAATAGTTCGTTCAAGTATATAAGGAGAGTAGAGTGACTACTGGACGCGGGCCGAAGGGGGCCTCAACACTTTGTCAAGAGCTTTCTCGCCATCGTTTCTCGCCGCCGCAGGAGGCTTGCTGGTCGCAGCGGGCCTCGGGGTGATTCTGTCTTTTCCGACGCGCACGACGTCGCGCTCGGCACGCGAAAATCTGAACGCGCCCGGAGCGCTGCACGCGCGCGATCGCGTGGCGCGCGAGGCGTTCTTTCTCAGCCGGCGGGGACTGAACTTTGGACTGCCTGCAGGCGCGTATGGCACGGCGATCGTCCAGATGCGCCGCCTGGAGGGCCGTGCAGCTGGAAGCGCCGAGCTGGCGCCGGCCGACGCAGAGCAAGCTGCTGCTCCTTTCGCGTGGAGTGCTGTTGGGCCGCTGCCATTGACGAAAGAGATTCCCACGTTTGGCGGAGTCGCGATAGGCGCCGCACTCGCCGGGGTGACAGGACGAGTCACCGCGCTCGCCGCCGACCCTACAGTGAGCGGACGGATGTTCGTCGGCACCGCTGACGGGGGAGTGTGGATGCGCGCCAATGCAACCGCGGCGTTCGTACCGATTTTCGACCTCGAGCCCACCCTGTCGATCGGCGCACTCGCGCTCGACACCACCACCAGTCCAAATCCAACGCTCTACGTCGGCAGTGGCGAAGGCAACGGCTCGGCGGATTCGTACTATGGAGAGGGAGTGTTCGTCTCGAGCGATCTCGGGGTGACCTGGGTGCAACTGGGCGCGAGCAAATTCGCGTACGCGTCGATCGCCTCGATCGCCGTCGATACCACGCAAACGCCGCGAACAATCTACGCGGCCGTAACCTACGGCTCGAGTGCGAACCGGGCGGATGCGTCATGGGTCGAGGGCGATTTCAGTCAGAACGGCCTGTGGCGCTCGGCCGATGGCGGCGAGTCCTGGATTCCGTATCCCGCGGGAACGTTCGGTACCTGCCCGTACTTCGCCAACGATCCATTTCCCGCGGAGTCGGTGGCGATCGATCCCGCGTCACCGGCCGCGGTTCTGGTAACGATTCTCGGCGTCGGCCTGTTCCGCTCTTCGAATTCGGGATTCAGCTTCGCGCAGGTCAGCCTGCCCAACTTGAACGGTGGTGTGGGCCGCGCGAGCGTCGCCGCCGCCAACGGCGCTGCGTATGCCATTAGCGGCGCGGCTGACGGTATCGAGTTTGCGGGGTTCTACAAATCGACCGACGACGGCGTCACCTGGGCTCAGACGTCGGTGCCGAGCACGACGGTCGCCGGCACGATTCTCGACGGCCGTAACTCTGGCAACTTTTCCGAGTCATACTTCGACCAGACGCTGGCAATCGATCCCGCCGATGCAAGCGGCGCAACCGTGGTGTTCGGCGGCGTGGGAATCTACCGCTCCATCAACGGCCGCAGCAACTGGACTCCGCTCGCAGCGAGCGGAGGAACGCATTCGGATCAGCACGCGGTAGCGTTCGATCCCGCAAGTGCGCACAGCTTCTTCCTCGGCAACGACGGCGGGCTTTATCGCTACGACGTCGGCACTCTCACCTGGGCTGCCCTCAACACGAGTATCAGCGCCGCGCAGACGCAATCGGCCGGTCCACATCCAACCAACAGCACCGTGGTGATCGCGGGATTTCAGGACAATGGCACCGCGCTCTACAACGCCGCGCAGCCGCCGGCGTCGAGTTGGACCGAGATGGATGGCCTCGACGGCGGACTCGCGCTCTTCGACATTGTTAACCCGCTGTTCGCCTATCATACGTTCGCGACCACTTCGGTCGGACCATGGGTCGCGTGCTCGAGCAATGGCGGAGCCACTTTCAATTCCGCCGCGGCGAGCGCGGCGCTGCAGACCGCGCTAGCGACGGCGGGCGACGCCGGCGCGGGGTACTATCCGCCGTTGGCGAGCGATCCGGCTGTCGCCCAGCGCGTGTTGTTTGGCGCGCACTCGGTTTACGTGTCGAATGATGGGATGGCGACATGGGCGCCACAGACGACTCAGGATTTGACCGGCGGATGCAACAGTGGCGCGTGCGCGCTCCAGGACCTCGAGATCGCCCCTTCCGATGACACCAAGGCATACGCGCTCTCGATGGAGACCAGCGCGACCTTTCGTCCAACGCCCTTCAAGATCTTCACCACCGACCAGGCCAACACCCAGGTCAACGCGGACCAGCCCAACGGCGCCGAGTGGATCGACAAGACCGCGCAGCTGCCGCCAAACGTGTTTCCGGATTCCACGCAGGCGACCGGAATCGCCGTTGACCCATTCGATTACAGCGTGGCCTATCTGAGCCTTTCGGGGTTCACGGCAGCGACGGGCATCGGTCACGTTTTCGTTACGACTGATTTCGGCGGTTCATGGACGCAGGCCGACGGCAATCCGACCCTGCAGAGTCCGCCGCCTGCAGGCGCGCTGCCCGACGTTCCGGTGCAGTGATTGCTGGTTGATCGCAATGACCCCACGGCGAACACTGTGCTGGCCGCGACCGACATCGGCATCTTCAGGACGACCGACGGCGGATCGACCTGGGCGCCATTCAACCTTGGGGTGATTCCTGCGGTCGCAGTTTTCGATATCGAGCAGAATCTGAGCGGCGTGGTGTTCGCCGCAACTCACGGCCGCGGGATATTCCAGTTGTCCGGCGAGGGTTCGCCCGGCGCGCCGTCCTCCACGCCTGCCGCCACCGGTTCCGCAACGCCGACTGCAACTCCCAGCGCGTCAATCACGGCGACTGCCAGCCCGTCGTCAACGGCGGCCGCAACCGCAACTACGACGCGCACGGCGACGCCTACTGCGAGCGCAACTGCGACCTCGACAGCTACTCAGACCGCGACACTTACTGCCACCCCGACCTCGACAGCCACGGCAAGCGCGAGCGCTACTGCAACTACGACCGCGACGCGCACGGCGACACCTACTGCAAGCGCAACTGCGACGGCGACCGCTACTCAGAGCGCGACACCCAGCGCCACGCCGACTGCGACGCGCAGCGCGACTTCAACCGCGACGGTAACGCCGACGCCGGCGGCTGGGTCGATCAGCTTCGTAGCGGCGAGTGCTTTGGCCGACTATAGCGCTCCGGTCACGACCGTAAGCATCGGCTTACCGGCCGGAGTCGAGCCCGGCGATACCTTGCTCGCGCAGATCGCGGTCTGGGATGGCAGCGGCTCTGATGTGCCCAGCCCACCGAGTGGCTGGACCGGCATTCGTCATGATGCGGTAAGCAACACCAGTCGGATAAGCACGTGGCTGTATTACAAGGTAGCCGGGGCGAACGAACCCGCCGGGTATGGCTGGAATCTCAGCTCGCAATGGGCGGCGGGAGTGATGGGCGCGTGGCGAGGTGCGCCGCTATCGCCTATCGACAACGCCTCGGGCGCGACCGCGGCGGGCGCCAGTCCGCTGTCCGACGCCGCGCCGTCGTTGACCCCGAGCAACGGCAACGAGCTGCAAGTCTATTTTTACGGTGCTCAGAATGGCACCAGCCCCACCATCACGCTACCCAAAGCCATAACTCAGCGCCTGGACACCGTCTCTGCGAAGGAAGGCTTCGCGCTGGGGTTCGGCGACTTGGCGGCGCCGTCAAAAGGGACTGCGTCCCCCACCTATGCGGCCATCGCGACTCTAGCTGGCAATGACCCGGTTATGACCGCACAAGCGATTCTGCTGGTGCCTGCATCGCAATCTACGGCGACGGCTACCGTGGCGGCCGTTCTGGCAGTCTCGCCAAGCGCTGCGAGTTTCACCGCAAAGAGAGGCGAGAAGAGCGCGGCGAAAGACATAACCGCGGCCAATCAAGGTAAGATCGCGATAACTCTGATGAATGCTCATGTGACTGGCAACTTTCAGCTCTTGAAGGTGTGCCGCGGGGCGCTTAACCCGAAGACGAAATGCACTTACTCCGTGGTCTTCGTACCGTCCGTAAAGGGAGTGAGTACCGGCAGCCTCACGATCGACAACAACGGTTCAAACGGGCCGCGAACTGTGAGCCTGTCAGGAACCGGTCGTTAGCCGCGTACGCTACAAGTCGGGTTTTCTGTTTTCTTGCATCGCCAAAAAAGAAAAGGGCGGCCCGTCGGGCCGCCCTTCGTCGATGCATAGTTGGAAGTAACTAGCCCTTGGGCAATCCGAGCACCCGCTCGCCGATAATATTGTGCTGGATTTCGCTGGTGCCGCCCGCGATCGTCAGCGCCCGCGACGCGAGCATCCGATACGACCACTTGCCCTTGTCCAGCGCGTGCGGCGCCTTGAATTCCATCTGGCTATACGGCCCCAGCATCTCCATCGCGAACTTGTTCATGCGCAAATTGAGTTCGCTGGTGCATAGCTTGAGCAGCGAACCCTCAGGACCCGGCGGCAGACCCTTGAGCCGCCGCGTCAGCTGGCGAAAGCCCGTGTAGCGCAGCGCAGCCGCCTCGCACGCGAAGCCGCCAAGCCGCTGGCGTACGCTGGTATCTTCCCACGCCGTGTGTCCGTTGCTGCGGATCGTCTTGGCCAGCTCGACCAGCTCCTTGACCTGGCCCATCATGTCGCGTCCGCCGCCGATTCCCGACCGCTCGAACATCAATGTCGTGATCGCGACCTGCCAGCCCTGGTTCTTCTCGCCGATTAGATTCTTCTTCGGCACCTTCACGTCCTCGAAGAAGACTTCGTTGAAATTAGCGTCGCCGGTGATCTGCACGAGCGGGCGCACGGTGACGCCGGGGCTGTGCATATCGACCAGGATATAGCTGATTCCCTTGTGCTTGGGCGCGTCGGGATCGGTGCGGACCAGCAGGATGCACATGTCCGCGTGATGCGCGTCCGAGGTCCAGACCTTCTGGCCGTTGACGATAAAGTAGTCGCCTTCCTCGATGGCGCGGGTCTGCAGGCCGGCCACGTCGGAGCCGGCGCCGGGCTCGGAATATCCCTGGCACCAGAGCTCGTCGGCCGAGAGAATTTTCGGCACGTAGCGCTGCTTCTGCTCCTCGGTGCCCCAATGGATAATCGTCGGACCGACGAGCATGATACCCAGTCCGTTGACCAGCATCGGCGAGTTAACTTTCGCGAGCTCCTCGTTGTAAATGATCTGCTGGGTGAGGGTTGCGCCACGTCCGCCATACTCCTTGGGCCAGCTTATCCCGACCCATCGGCCTGCGTGCATCTTCTTGTGCCACTCGACGCGCCGCCGCCAGTCGTCCGCGCTGCTTTCGCGCATGAAATCGCCGTCGTCTTCGCTCTTGCCCGCCGAGGGCAGGTTAGCTTTGAGCCAGCGGCTAAACTCCTCGCGAAACGCCTCGTCTTCGGCGCTGAACTTGAAATCCATCGTTGCCTCCGCAGGTAACCGCGTCGTGCGCATCCTGGCCGCGCCCACGACGGGCGTCAGCCGGCGGCTGCGGTCCCTAACACTTGTTATATAGAACAGCCGGCGCCGCCCATTCAAGAACGCGAATAGATCTCCGGGTCCGCGATTTCCATGATGGTACGCGATCTGCTGGTCGCGACCGGCTTGAAGCCGAACTGCGCGTATAGCCCTTGCGCGTCGCGCGTGCCGAGGCTCCATAGCCGCAGCCCCTGCAAATCCGGATACGCCATGATCGACGCCATCAACTCCTTGCCGAGCCCGCGTTCGCGGTAAGGTTCGAGGATGAACACGTCGGCGACATACGCATACGTCGCGAAGTCGGAGATTACGCGCGCGAAGCCGATTTGGCTGGCGCCGTCGTAAACGCCGAAGCACAACGAATGATCAATCGATCGAGCCACGGTCTCGCGCGGGATTCCCGCCGCCCAGTATGAGCGCGCCAAAAACCCGTGGACCACATCGACGTCGAGCTTCGATCGATCCGTGCTGATCAGAAATCTGCCCGTCTCCATCACCACCATCGCCGTCATGTGACGCTTGCTCCTCGATTCGCGGGCAGCCGGTATTCGGTGACGTGCGCCGGAACTGGAATTGCAGCATCGAGGCGCGCATCGGCGACCGGCGTCAGCGTTTTCGTCGCAATCGGAATCTGTCCCGCCCAAATCGGCCGCGCGTAGTCGGCTTCGTCGTCCAGCGGGTCGCCGCTCCGGAGCTTCGCCGACGCCTCCACGATTGGAATCGACAGCACCGAAGTGGCGGCCAGCTCCTTGCCGTTGGGATGACGAATATGGTCCCAGCGCCCGGGCGCCACGTGATCGATCAACCCCTTCATCACGGCGAACTTTTCGGCCGGGTCGGCGACCATGTTAGCCACGCCCAAAATCACCACCGATCGGTAGTTGACCGAATGATGGAACGCGGATCGCGCCAGCACCAGGCCGTCGATGTGCGTCACCGTGACGGCCAGCGGCGTTCCCCCGGCCGCGGCGCCGAGCATCCGGCTGGCGGCCGAGCCATGAATGTAGAGCCGGTCGGCGATGCGGACGTGAAGCGTGGGAATCACGTAAGGTTGGCCGTCGATCGCAAAGCCAACGTGGCAAACGAGCGCGGTGTCGAGGACGGCGTAGATGGCGTCGCGGTCGTAAGCGGCGCGTCCGGGCAGGCGTTTGACGCGGGTGCGGGCGGTCGGCGCGATCGCGCCGCATTGGTTGGCGGGTTGCGCTGGTGCGAAACGCCGTGCTTCTTCTTCCATTGTTTCCGCCTTTTTGTTACAGTACGTAATTATGAACGTATCGGTACAATATCAAATCCGCGGACAGTCAGGCAACCAGATAGCCGCCAGCATCGAAGACGCAATTCGCGGCGGCCGGCTGCGGGCCGGCCAGCGGCTGCCCACCGTGCGGGCGCTGGCGGCGCGGCTGCGGGTCAGTCCCACCACCGTTGCGGCGGCATACAACGCGCTGCGCGCGCGCGGCCTGGTGCATGGCGTGGGGCGGCGCGGGACGCTGGTCAATCGCCGCCCGCCGCTGCTCACGCGTGCGGTCTTCCCGCCGCCGGCGCCCGGGCTGCGCGATCTGGCGGATGGCGGGCCGGACCCGGCGATGCTGCCGGCGCTGAAGCCGTATCTCGCGCGGCTCGACGGAATCCCGGGCTGCTACGGCGACGCGGAGAATCGCGCCGCGCTGGTCAAACTCGCCGCGCGGCAATTCAAACGCGACGGGGTCGCGGCGGAATCGATCGCGGTCGTAAGCGGCGCGCTCGACGCCGTCGAACGCGTGCTCCAGGCCCATCTGCGGCCGGGTGACGTCGTTGCGGTCGAAGATCCGAGCTACACCGGCGTACTCGATCTGGTTGCGGCGCTGGCGCTGGTGGCGGAGCCGGTCGCGATAGATGAGTCGGGGCCGCTGGCCGCGGATTTGAAGCGCGCGCTCAAGCTTGGTGCGAAGGCCTTCATCGTGACGCCGCGCGCGCAAAATCCCAGCGGCGCAGCGCTCGATCGCAGGCGCGCGGCTGAGTTGCGCCGCGTGCTCGCCGCGTTTCCCGAGGCCGTGCTGCTCGAGGACGACCACGCGGGTCCGGTGGCCGGCGCGCCCGCGATTACTTTGTCGGCGGGCCGCGAGCGCTGGGCGACGGTGCGGTCGGTGTCGAAGTCGCTGGGGCCTGATTTGCGGGTGAGCGTGATGGCGGGCGATGCGCTGACGGTGGCGCGAGTTCAGGGGCGGCAGAGCCTGGGGCCGCGATGGGTCAGTCATATACTGCAGGACCTTGTGGCGGCGATGTGGGCGGATGCAAAGACGCCGGCGCTGCTACAGAGGGCGGCCAATAGTTACGCCAATCGGCGGCGCGCGCTGATTGAAGCGTTGGCGGAGTACGGAATCGAGGCGCGCGGACGCTCGGGGCTGAACGTGTGGGTACCCGTCGCGGAAGAAGCGGCGGCGGTGAACGCGATGGCGGCGAAAGGATGGGCAATTCGCGCCGGCGAATGCTATCGAATCAAAAGCGCGCCCGGAATCCGCGTGACGGTGTCAACTCTGGCGCCCGAGGACGCGCGCAAATTCGCCGCCGACCTGGCCGAGTCGATCCGTCCGCGCTCACAGGCGCAGTCGGCGTAGGCGGGGGCAGCGGGGAGTTGGAAAGAACTTGATTGTAGTGAAACCCACCGTGGGTTTCAGCAGGGGTGACCCTGCAGCCGGTGTAAAGAAGCAGGGTGACCTCCTTCGGCTTCGCTCACGACAGGCTCTGGACTCATTGTTAGGACAAAGATGCGGGACGGAGTTTTACCTTGAGTACTCGTAGGGTCCCTGTTAGAACTTTTCTTTGTGTCATCCCGACCGGAGTCTGCGGAGCGGAGGAACCCCGGATCTTTTTTCCCGGCCAAGGGTGCAGAAGCTACTCCCTGCGCATGGGCTGGTCCCGTGAGACTGACTATTTGTTGACAAATTAGCCGCTAACTCGCGCTAGAAACCAGAATTTCGGTTGACAATGCTGGGTCATAGGACGATACAGATAGCTGCTAAGGATTGTTTGAAGTTCTGAGGGGGGAATCCTGCTCATGCTATCGACTCGGGCCTCACGAGGCCGGCCTCGTGTTGCGCTGTTCAGCGCGTTGCTGGCGCTATGCTCGTGCTTTGCTGTCGCCGCGCCTGCCCGAGCGCTGACGTCGCTGACCGCATGTGAAAACAATAAGACCCACGCAATCACCTTTCCGCCGGTCGGAAAGCCCTGCACCTCGAGCGAAACTACAATCACGCTCAATGTCCCAGGCCCGACTGGCCCGCAGGGACCAGAAGGACCGACTGGCCCAGCAGGACCGGGAGGACCGGCAGGATCGCCCGGAGCGGGATCTCCTGGGGCGACCGGACCAAGTGGACCGACTGGCCCAGCAGGACCGACGGGAACCGCTGGTTCTCCTGGAGCAACGGGATCGCCCGGAGCTGCGGGACCGCCCGGAGCAACCGGCCCGAAGGGCGCAACTGGACCTCAGGGACCGACCGGCCCGGAGGGCCCTCCCGGATCGATCGCCTCGGAGACGCTCATTTCGAGTACCTCGCAGGTGTGCGGTGTCGACTTTCTTAACTCGTCGAGCTGCGATAGTGAAGATACTACCATTGAAGTCGATTGTGATGCAGGAGACTCGGTACTTACCGGCGGATTTTCAAATGATAGTTTAGGCTCTATAGCCGAGGTTGCTACAATCGAGGGTTCCTATCCCAACGCGGCTTTGAACGGTTGGGACGTTGATTTACTCCTTGTTTGCAACGACGGGCCGCAACCCTGCATAAACGTTACGGTCTATGCGGTCTGCGCGTCAGGCGATGTGAGCTCCGATAGCAAGGTGCGCGCCGCCACCATCAAACATTCTGCCGTTGGAGTGGTTCCTCGGCGGCGCAGCCAATAGCTAGCGGTCGGCTGTCGTCGCAGAAAAAAGCGCTGGCGCGCGAGATCCTTCGCTGCGCTGAGTTTGAGTGTTTTCAGGATATTCACAAACTCGAGCCCTCTCCGCGATTGTTAGGGGTTAGGTTTGCACGGATCCTTCGCGACGCCCACGCCGTCATTTTTTCGTGTCATCCTTCCCTGCGCTCGCGTTGCTCGCTTCGGTCAGGATGACAAACAGTGCCGACGGATAGACGCGGCGTTCAGAGTTCGACGTGCAGGCGGAGGCCGGGGACGACGACCGGGCCGCGGTCGCGATTGTAGCCGGGGTTGTCGATGTACTGGAGGTCCAGCGCGCCGAAGAATCCGGCGTGCACCGGGATGGGGAAGTTGTAGTAGCATTCCATTATCTTCTCGGGACCGTAGTTAAGCGCGCCGTCGCTCAGCTCGAAGCCGAGTCCGCCCAGGCCCAGATACTGGCGGTGTCGGCGCGAGAGTCCATTGCCGACGAACGCCACGCCGAACTTGTCTGCGGGGCGATTCCAGAGAGTGCCGCGGAGGTCGCCGCCGAACGCTACCGTATCGTTCACTTCCGTGTAGCTGAACGATTCGTGCTGGCCTTCGTTCCATCCGGCGCGAATGAAGCCCCTTAGATAATCGGTGAATTCATTCTCGGCGTTGATGCCGAAGCCGTACTTGAGTTTAACCTGCATTGGATGGTCGGTGATCTCCGGCACAGGAGTTTTGCCCTCCTCGAAAAGATCGATGGCCTGGTGGTAGTTGCCCATGTTGGCGAAGTTGGTGAATGCCAGGAGGCGAACGGCGGTGAAGCGGTCTTTAACCAATCCAGGACGAAACTCCAGCTCGTAATTTTCGGAATGCGCGTCCTGCAGGTTCTTCTGAAGGTTCAGGCCGTTGGCGCGCTTGGATAGCAGGGCCTCGGCGAAGCGCAATCTCCACAATCGATCTTCGTAGTCGATGACGCCGCCGTAGGTGTAACCGCGGGTGTCCGCGGCGTAGTCGTAGGCGCCGTTGTTCACGACGGTCCAGTTCAGAAACTGCAGGTGGTCGTCGTTGGCGACGCTGTTAAGATCGAAGAAATCCACCATGTCGAATTTGCCGAGGTGGATGTCGAGCCGGCGCACCGGCAGCTCCGTCAGGATCGAGAGCGGAGTCCGTTCGACCCTTACGGTCTCGCTGCTGAGCGCGATTACCTTGCGGTACCAAAGCCGCGCGACATACGGCTTTGCGTCGAGATTTCTGACCGCGTCCAAATTTGTCGGACCGCCCAGGCCCAGCGTCTTGCTGAGGCCGCTGCCTCCGGCTTGTTCAAAATCCGCTACCGCCTCGATGGTTGGATCCAATTCGAGACCGGTATAGAGCGTGGTGACTTCGGAGGCAGCCTGTTCGGAGGCATGCTCGAAGCTGTTCGGGCCGCTGTAATTGGCCGGAAAGCGCGGGTGCCATTGGAAGATGAAGTTGCCTTGCGCGGACAGCCACCACGGGAGCGTTTGAGAATGGGCGAACACGGTGTCGTTGCCGGTGCCGTAGTCTATTTGGGCGAGGGCATGCGATGAGGAAAGAATCGCGCAGAGCAGACCGGCAGCAGCCGTCGAAAAACTTAACGAAGAAGGAAGCACTCCCATCTTTCTATCGGAGGGATTGCTCGTAAGCGATGACCGCGCGCGAAGGGCGCAGTCGGCGCAGGGAACTTAATTGCACTCGGCGTCCAGCGCCAGTTGTGCAAATGCCGCCGGCGGAAGAGGCGGGACAGCTAGCGGGCGGCGGCCGATGACGGGATCGGAGCCGGGTCGGCGAGCGGCTCGGTGTTCCACTTTTTCAGTTCGGGCAATACGTGCTTGGCGAAGCACCTGATGCTGCGCTCGGCATCTTCGTACGGCATCCCGCCGAAACTGAAATTGAACATCACGCCGTTGGCGTCGATGGTGTCGCGGATGAAGGCGCACTTCTCGAGGACCTGGTCGGGAGTGCCCCACGGCATCAGCATCGCGAAGTCGCGTGCGGCGTTGTCGGCGCCGGCTTTTTTGATGAACTTGCCGACGTTGCTGTAGAACTCGTAGCCCTTCTTGGTGCCGAACTCCGGCGAGGTCATCTCGTAGTGCTTCATGACGGTGTGGTAGTTGGCGGCGATCCATTTCATCGCGAGCTCTTCGGCGCGGTCCTTGCTCTCGTCCACGATGCAGAAGCCGCTGGAGATGGGTTTGGGCGCGGGCGTGTCGCCGTTAACCTCGCGCCAGACCCTGTGATAGACCTCGAAATCTTTTTTGACGGAGTCCCAGGGCTTTTGCGGAATCACCAGGAGGCCGACTCCCAGTTTCGCCATTATCGGCATCGATTCCGGCGAGACGGCGGCGGCGTAGGTGCGGCCCTTGAACGAGCGGGCGGGGCGGGGACGAATCTCGCGTCGCGGCTGGCGGGTGAATTTGCCGCCTTCCATGTAGCCGGTTTCGAGCGCGTTCAAAACCAGCTCGGCGTACTCGACGAACAAGTTGCGGCCTTCGTTCTGGTCGATGCGGAAACCGTCGTACTCGATGCGCGCGAGGCCGCGGCCGAGACCGAAAATGACGCGGCCGTTGGAGACGTGATCGAGCAGCGAGACTTGCTCGGCGACGCGGATGGGATCGTGCCAGGGCAGGACGACGACGCCGGAGCCGAGCTTCACGCGGGTTGTGCGGCCGGCCATGTAAGAGAGGAATTGCAGCACGTCGGGGCACATCGTGTAGTCGTCGAAGTGATGCTCGACGGACCAGATGGAATCGAAGCCGAGCGGCTCGGCCATCTCGGCAAGGCGGAGCTCGCTGCGATAGACCTCGGCGTCGGGAAGGGCGTTGCCGGGATTCTGGAAAACTGCGCCGTAGCCAACGTGCATGGTAAGAGCCTCCTGCGCCGAGCCGGCGGAACCAGTACGAGTCATAGATCGGAGTTGGGAGAAAATACAAGGCGGCGAGCTGAGCGCGGTGCGGCAGAACCCTCATCCGCCGACCGCACGGCGGTCGGCCGCCTCTCGCGTGAAGTAACGGGCGAGGTAAGAAGCGTCAGGCGCGGCGGCGGGAGGCGCGGGTCTCGGCGAGACGGCGGGCGGCCTCGCCGATTGCGCCGGCGCGATGCCATCGCGAGTACTCCTCGACGGTCAGGCCGTGGGCGAGTTCAAGGGCGACCGACAATCCCGCGAGCACGAAGACTTCGCCGAGTACGCTGATGCGCGGGGCGAGGCCGAGGCCGCCGCCCTCGTTGGGGATGGGGACGTGGATGACGAGATCGGCGAGCTGGGCGAGGCTGGAATCCTTGTTGCCGGTGATCGCGATCAGTTGCGCGCCCTGCTCGCGAATGGCGGTGGCGGTCGAGAGCAATTCGTCGGTGTTGCCGCTGTTGGAAATGCCGATGACGACGTCGCGCGGATTCACCTGGCCGAGGCTGCCGTGCAGGGTTTCGGTGGCGTGCAGAAAAGTTGCGGGCGTGCCGACAGAGCAGAACAGGCTGGCCGCATAGCGTGCGACGTGCTCGGGCTTGCCGACGCCGGTCACGTGGACGCGGCCGCCGCGGCCGAGCGCGGTGCGGATGACCTCGACGGTGCGCGAGATGGCGGCGACGTTCAAGCCGCCGCGCAGCGTGGCGAGCTCGACCAGGGCGAGGTCGAAAAATTTTTCGACTTCGCCCGTCGAGTCGCCGACCGCGGCTGCGCGCGGCTCGGCGTCGAGGCGCGGCGCGGGCAGGGCCAGCGCGTCGCCATAGAGGTCGAGGATTTCCTCGCGGACTTCGAAGCCCGACGGAAACGCGCCGAGGCGCGTGACCGCGACCGCGCCGGCGGCATTGGCGAGCCGTCCGAGCTTGTCCCACGGCAAGCCGAGGCGCAGGCCGGCGAAGACGCCGGCGAGGAACGCGTCGCCGGCGCCGGTGGAATCGATCTGCTTGACCTTGAAAGCGGGCACGCGAACCGAAGTGTCGCGCGCCGCTATGGAACAGCCTTTGTCGCCCTCGGTGATGATGACGGCGCGATTTCCATAGCGGGCGCGAATCGCTTCGGCCATCTTGAGAGAATCGCGGCCGTCGCCGTTCGCGATTTCGCGCGCGGCGGCCTTGGAGGGCTTGAGCCAGGTCGCAAGTTTCAGCGCGCGTTCGAGCTCGGCGCGGGTGCCGAGCGAGCCGATGGCATCGGAGGGCGGCACGTCAACGTCTAGAATGGCCGGGATCGAGTGGGTGCGCGCGAAGAGCAGGATCGCGAGCACGGTGCGAAGCGGAAGCTGCGAAATCTCGGTCGAAACGAGGTTAGCGCGGCGGATGAACGCGCCGTGGCGGCTGCGAACCTCGGCGGGAGTGAGCTCGCCGGTCGCGCCGCGCGCCATGTAGATGGCGCGATCGCCGGCGGCGTCAACGAAGATGGTCGCGAAGGCGCTGGCGCTGCCGTCGAAGGTCAAGTGATGGCGGATGCCGAGGCGATCCATGCCGTCGCGGAGGAACTCGCCGTTGCGGTCGTCGCCCATCTTGCCGAAGATGCCGGTTTTCAGGCCGAGGATTCGGCCCCATCCGAGGTGGTTGAGGACGAGGCCGCCGACCTGCGTGCGTTCGATGGCGGCGCTGGCGGTGTGAGCGCGCAGCAGAATTTTTTCGTCGGCGCGGATGATGCGCGGGGTGCGGTAGAACAGGTCAACGACCATGCTGCCGCATCCGACGACGTCGAGTTTTTCTTCAGCCATTGCGCCCCGCAGACTTTCGTTTGGTTGCCGCCGCCTGGCCGGCCGGCGGTTCGCCTTCGCTGACCCATCCGCGCTCAAGCGTCTCGGCGTTGCGCTCGCGAAGCGCAGCAAATCGTGCGGAGAATTCGCGGCGCTCCGTTTCGCTGAGCGGAGGAGTGCCCGCGGCGACTGCGTCGCTGTCGATGACGCCCATTTCCTTGAGCGAGGCCTTGAGCGTGGCGATCGTCGGGCGATAAACCTTCGCGCCGCGCTTGAAGGCGCACGCGATGCGAAATTCGTCGATGGCATCAGCATACAGCCGCATCAGCTCGATGTCGCCTGAGCGGCAGACCTGCCATGCGCGCTGCCATTCGCGCGGCATCGCGTTGGCGGGGCCGGCGACGACGCCGTAGGGGCGCGTGCGCTGGGTCAGGTAGCGGTTCCAATAATGGCGCATGCGATCGGCGACGCCGTCGGGCGGGGCGAACAAATCGAAGATCAGGTACGCGTTGCCGGCGTAGATGGCGAATTCGTGACCGGCTTTGAAGTGCGAAGCGGCGCGCGTGTAGTTGCCGATGACGCTTTTGCTGGCGGTGACTTTTATTCCGCGCACATATGGCAGGCGGGCCATCGCCTTGACGTCGCGGGTGTGCAGGTGGGTCGATTTGCCCGGCGCGGCGATGTCGGCATTTTCGTAGAGGAACAGCGGCAGCATGCGGCCCGCGCGGTTGAAGACCGCGCCGATGTCGCGCGCGACGAAATCGGCGGGATGCTCGACGTCCCTGATGGAGAGGGGCGCGACGACGACCGCGTCGGCGCCGGCGTGGAGCGCGTGGGCGAGATTATCGAGGGTGTCGGCTCGGGTGTGGGCGGTGATGCCGGCCCATGCTTCGATTTTCTTGGCGGCAGACGCCTGCGCCTGGCGGCATTCTTCGATGGCGATTCGTGCGACGGCCTGGCGGCGCTGGTTGTCGATGCGATCCCACTCGCCGGTGGTGCCGGCGGCAAAGATGATGTCGGCGCCGGCGCCGTCCTGGAGCGCGAAGCGAACCACCGCGCGCTGCTGGTCTTCGAGGATGCGGCCGCGGGCGTCGAGAATGGTGACGATTGGGATGGAGAGGCCCGGGCGCGGGAGGTAGTCGTAGAGAGATTGCACGGCGGCGATTCTAGCAGAAGCGGGGGACGGCTGCTGCCCGGATGGGATCGCGGGCGGCTAGCAGGCTGTTGAAAAAGTAATTTTCAACGCCTGCTCCCTCTCTCTTGTCTCCCCCAAAGGGGGGGAGATGTTGTAGGTAAGAGGACAACTTTTACGCAGGGTGTTGAAGCGGGCGAAATAAGCGAGTTGCATTGAGTTTTTCAACACCCTGCTAGGAGAGGCCGAGGCCCAGATCGGTAATGAAGCTCCAATGATGCTCGTCAAGGGAGGCGAAGTTTTCCATCTTCATCTTGATAGTGAGCTTGTAGTTGCCGTCGCCGGAGAGCGCGGCGACGGGAGGATTTTCGTACCAGATGCTCCTTTTGCAGACGTCGATCATCATCTGATCGATTTTAGCCTTGCCGGAGTGCTGCTCGAGGATCAGTTCGGTGAGCTTGCCGCTTTTATCCAGGATCGCGGTGATGACCACGGCTTTGAGTTCCTCGGGCAGCCTGGTTTGCGAGATTTCTTCGGATTTCTCAGCGACAGCGAGGCGGGCGTAGATGCGATCGAGAATCACCGCCGAAAAATTTCCGAATTTGGCGGCCTTGTCGTTGAGCAGGCGCACCGTGCAGGGATTTTTTTCGGTACCGACGTCGCGCTCGATGCCGGGTTCGGTCTCAAAGGTGCGGGGCCCGGCCGAGACGGGGCCGTGATCGTGCAGCAATCCTTCGCCGCGAGCCGGGACCGGGTCGATAGCCAGCGGACTGACGGGGACGGGGGCGACGTCATTCAAACTGCTCAACAACTTCGGTTGCGAGCCGGCGCCGGGGATCGGCGGCGGGGGCTTGTCCTCCGCGGCGCATCCCGCGGCGAGGATTGCGGCGGCAAGGAGCGCGATCGTGAAAAACCGTTTCTGTTGTGCGCGGCTCATCTGCTTTTTTCTTGCGGGCCACCTTTATCCAGATCCAAGGCGATGATGGCCGGACGCGCGTCATTGTAGTCGGCCACGAAAGCGTCGAACAGTTCCTCGCCGAATGCTCGTTCCTCGGCGCGAACCCGATCGTTGTGTTCACTGGCGATCGCATCGCCGATTCGCGCGAGCAGCTCCAGGGTGGGCGAGTAATTCAACTGCGCCGTGATGGCGCCTGAGAAATCGTAGGTCCCGCCGGGGAGCAGGCGCGAGCTGAGTTTTGTGTTCAAGCCGCCGTTGCCGGTCGCCAGCGTGCGCAGAAAGTCGCCGGCAATCAAGTCCATCACCTGATGTACACCGGGCGGCGCGATGAGTTGCGGAACCGCGTCCATCCGGTTGACGAAGTTCACGGCGTCGGGCTCGCGGCGGTAGTCCGTCGTGAATTCGACATCAGCCAAGCCGAAATTCATCTTGAGACTGGTGATCTGCCCGGAGGCGAGGGTGCGGTAGCTGCCGTGCGCGATTTCATTCAGCGCGATGCTGTCGCCGGCGGGTTGCATCGCAGCGTCAAAGGGCGTGAGCAGGCCGTTGCGAAGCATGATCGTGAGGTGGATGTGGCCGCGGTCGAAAGCCTCGCGCATCCAGTAGTTGCCGCGCGAATCCAAAATCTCGGATTTCGCCGTCACGGCAGGCACGAGCTTGCGATAGAAATCATAGAGCAGCGGATATTTTCTGAGCGCGTCCTGGCGAACTTCCGCATCGACGTTGAAAAGTACGATGGGACCCGCGGGCGAGTTGAATTCGTCGAGCAGGTTGTTGAACTTGAAATAATGATCGAACTTCGCCGCGAGATGCGGCATCTGGCGATGGAACCTGTCGAGTGCGGCGCGGTCATGGTGGTTGAACGCGCCGGGCGCGGAATCCCACGGCGGTTTCAGGTCGCCGTAAACCTCGCGGAGCGCGTCGGCAGCCGCGTCGATGAGCGCGCCGATGCCGCAGGTGTCGAGCATCAACTCGCCGGCGAGCGTGCCGGTGACGCTCGAAACGTTGTCGGGCGTCGAATCTGCCGCCGGCTTGAGGGCGAAGACGCCAGAGAAGCGGGCGGGCTCCTCGGGACTGCGCCACTGCGGGGCGAGAGCGTACAGATAGTCGGAGTTGATGGGTCGTCCCGCGACGCAAATCTCATGCGTGCCGTCGGGCTGGTCGCGCCACGGGATTGCGGGCTTGGAGTAGAGGGCGGCGGCGCGGATCATCGTCGATTGGCGCGGCGGAAGCTGATCGAGGACATCCTGAAGCGCTGGAGCGAGCTTGGGATGGAACGAAATCTTGCGCTGGAAATCGAGCTGGCGATTCAGAATGACGATCGCGCGCGACGCGCGCGCGGGGCCGGGCGGCGCGAGATAGAGGATTGGCGCGAAAAGGGTCCGGCTATCGGGTGCGAAGCCGGCATTGGCGGCGCGTCGCACAGAAGCGGGCGGTTTCGAGGGCCGAGAGATTTGCGGCGGCGCAGCCGAGGGCAGAGATTGGGCAGAAGTAGCAATCGCACAGATAGTGATTACAATTGCGGCGAATAAGGCGGCGGCAGCGATCCGGAAAACCCGAAACGGCAGCCGCAACCGGCGAATTGTATGCCATACCTTGCGATGGTATCCTGCCATACAATAGATAAAAGGGTTCGAGAAGCAAAAATGAAACCTGGAATTCATCCCGAATACCGTCGCTGCACAGTGATCTGTGCCTGCGGCAACACCTTCGAAACCCGCTCGACGCTCAAAGAGCTTCACGTCGAGGTTTGCTCGAAGTGCCATCCTTTTTACACTGGCACGCAGCGCCTGGTCGATACAGCGGGACGCGTCGAGCGGTTCAATCGCAAGTACGGCATCAAGAAGCCGGCCGAAAAGACGGCGGCAACTGCCGCCGAGAAGTAGCATAGCAACTCCCGCCGCCTGCGGTGCTCGACGCACCCGGGTGTGCGGGGGAGAATTTATCGGCACGGTCGTATCGGCCGCGCCGTTTTTGTTTCAGAACGATATTGTTTTTTCACTGGGCGTGAGCGGCGATGCTGGATAAGGCAAGCGCAATAGAAGAACGGGTCGCGGAACTCGAGCACAAGCTCAGCGATCCGGCCACGCTCGGCAATCAGCGCGAATACGCCAGGCTCGCCCGGGAGCGCGCACAGCTCTCCGAGGCGGCGCATTGCGCGCGGGAATATATCCGCGTCGCGGACGAGATCGCAGGGCACAAAGCAATTCTCGACGGCGACGACGCCGACTTGCGCGAACTTGCCAAGGCCGAGCTGCCGACCCTGCAGAAAAATCTCGGCGCGCTCGAGGAGAAGCTCAAGGAGCTGCTGACGCCGCGCGATCCCAACGACGAGAAGAACGTGATTCTCGAAATCCGCGCCGGCACGGGCGGCGACGAGGCGTCGTTGTTTGCCGGGGACCTCTACCGGATGTACACGCGCTATGCCGAGCGCCACGGATTCAAGATCGAGGCGCTCAGCTTGAGCGAGACCGGACTCGGCGGAATCAAGGAAGTGATCGCGCTGGTGAGCGGCCGCGGCGCATACTCGCGGCTTAAGTACGAAGGCGGGGTGCATCGCGTGCAGCGGGTGCCTGAGACGGAAGGGTCGGGGCGCATCCACACCTCGGCGGTCACGGTGGCGGTGATGCCCGAAGCGGACGAGGTCGAAGTGAATATCAACGAAGCGAAGGACCTGCGAATCGACGTGATGCGCGCGTCGGGGCCGGGCGGCCAGAGCGTCAACACGACGGACTCTGCGGTGCGAATCACGCATCTCCCGAGCGCCATGGTGATAATTTGCCGCGACGAAAAATCGCAGCACAAGAACAAGGCGCGGGCGCTGAAGATCCTGCGGGCGCGGCTGCTGGAGGCGGCGCAGGCGGAGCAGCAGGCGAAAATCGCGCAGACGCGGCGCTCGATGGTGGGGACGGGCGACCGTTCCGAGCGAATCCGCACGTACAATTTTCCGCAATCGCGGGTGACCGACCATCGCGTTAACGTGACGATTCATCAGCTCGACAATTTTCTCGACGGTGCGATCGATCCGATTATCGACGCGCTGGCGGCCTACGATCAGGAGCAGGCGCTCAGCGCGTAGCTCAGTGCGGAGCGACTGGCACAGTTCGGCCGCGCGGGCGATGATCGAAGCAGCCGTGCACAGGCTCGCGGCCGCCGGCCTCGAGTCGGCGCGGCTCGACACGGAGCTTTTGATGGCGGCGGCGGCGGGAGTTACGCGCGCAGCGGCCATCACCGGCTCGATCGAGCTTTCACCGGCGGCACAGAAAAAATTCGACGCGATGATCGCGCGGCGCGAAAAACGCGAGCCGGTTGCGTACATCCTGGGACGCAAGGAATTCTACTCGCTGGATTTAGAGGTCAGCCCGGTGGTGCTGATTCCGCGGCCGGAGAGCGAGATCGTAGTTGGCGCGGCGCTGGAATTTATCGCCGGGCGGCCGCATGCGCGCGTCCTCGACGTCGGCACGGGTTCCGGCGCGATCGCGATTGCGATTGCCGTCAATGCGCCGCACGCGTGCGTCACAGCCGTGGATATTTCCGCCGACGCGATTTCTGTGGCGGCGCGCAACGCCCGTCGCCATGGTGTCGAGGATCGTGTGAAGATCCGGCGCGCCGACTGCTTCGATGTCCTGGACGGAGGGGCGGCGCTCGGAATTTTCGAGGTGATAGCCTCCAATCCGCCTTACCTGGACGACGCGGAGATCGGCGCTTTGGAGCTCGACGTGCGCGGCTATGAGCCGCAGATCGCGATGAGCGCGGGCATCGGCGGGCTGGACATTTTGAGCAGGATTGCGGCAGGCGCGCCGCAGCATCTCGCGGACGACGGCGAGCTGATCGTGGAAGTGGCGGCGGGGCAGGCGGCGGCGGTCGCGAACATTGTCGCGGCAGCGGGCTTGCGGGTCGTCGCTGTGATAAACGATTTCGCCGGGCATCCGCGCGTCGTGCGCGCGCGACGGCTGGGAGCGCAGGCGTAGGTCGCGATGGAAAAAATGATAATTCATGGCGGGGCGCCGCTGCGCGGCACCGTCACGGTGAGCGGCAGCAAGAACGCCGCGCTGCCGATCATGATGGCGTCGATCCTGACGGCCGAGCCGCTCTATCTCAGCAATGTCCCGCGGCTTCGCGACGTGAAAACCGCGATGGAGTTGCTGATTCAGCTTGGGGTCGCAGCGCGCTGGACCGATGAGCATCGCGTCGAGCTGCACGCCGCCCAGGTTACCTCGCACGAGGCATCGTACGAACTCGTCAAGACGATGCGCGCGTCGTTCGTGGTGCTCGGCCCGCTGCTGGCGCGGACGGGACGCGCGCGCGTGTCCACGCCGGGTGGATGCGCGATCGGCGCGCGCCCGGTGAATCTGCACATCGCGGGCATTCGCGCGCTCGGGAGCAAGATCCAGTTTCGTCACGGTTACGTCGAGGCGCACGCCGAGAAACTGACGGGCGGGCGGATTTGGCTCGATTCGCCCTCGGTCGGTGCGACTGAAAATATTCTAATGGCGGCGGTCACCGCAGACGGCCGCACCGTGATCGAAAACGCCGCGCGCGAACCCGAGGTCCAGGATCTCGCGCGCGTGCTGGTCAAGATGGGCGCGAAAATCAGCGGCGCCGGCACGCACGTGATAGAAATCGAGGGCGTCGCGCGGCTGCATGGCGCCGAGCACGAAGTGATACCGGACAGAATCGAAGCCGGGTCGATGATGGCGGCGGCGGCGATCACCGGCGGCGACGTTACGATTCCAAATGCGCCGATCGAGCATCTCGACGCCGTCGCGACCAAGCTGCGCGAGGCGGGCGTCGTGGTGGAAGCGAACGGCAAGGGCCTCCGCGTCGCGCGCAGCGATAGACTCAAGTCGATCGAGCTGCGCACGCTGCCGTATCCGGGGTTTCCGACCGATCTGCAGGCGCAGATGATGGCGATGCTGACGCAGGCCGACGGCACGTCGGTGATCACGGAGACGATTTTCGAAAACCGATTCATGCACGCGCAGGAACTGGCGCGGATGGGCGCCGACATCCTGATGAAAGGTCCCACCGCAGTAATCCGCGGGCCGTCGAAGCTGAGCGGCGCTCCGGTGATGGCGACCGACCTGCGCGCGAGCATGGGATTGATAATTGCGGGGCTTGCCGCGGAGCACACGACCGAGCTCAGCCGCATCTACCATCTGGATCGCGGGTACGAGGCGCTCGATGCCAAGCTGGCGCATCTCGGCGCGCGAATCGAACGCGCGCAAGAATAATCCGCAGGTCGGTCCGAGGATTTGAATCCGCATGAAGCCCCGGGTTCTCAAGTCTCAGACTCCCGAGTTCAGAAAATTTCTGGCCGCGATGCTCACGCGCCGCGGCGGTGACAGCGCCCGCATAGAACGCGCGGTGTCGAAGATAATCGCCGACGTGCGAAAGCGCGGGGATCGCGCGCTGATCGACCTGACTGCGAAATTTGACGGCGTGAAACTTACGCCGGCCACGATCCGCGTGACCTCGGCGGAACGTCATTCGGCGATGAATCGAATTGCGGCTGCGGATCGGCGCGCGCTGGAGCTGGCTGCTCATAGAATCGCGGATTTTCATCGGCGCACGGTGGAGAAGTCGTTCATCTATCGCGACAAGTCCGGGATGCGGCTGGGCCAGATGGTGCAACCGATGCGCCGGGTGGGAATTTACGTGCCCGGCGGGCTGGGCGCGTATCCGTCGTCGGTGCTCATGAATGCGATTCCCGCAAAGGTCGCGGGCGTCGCCGAAATCGTGATGGTCTCACCGCCGTCGGCGGATGGGGAGCGGCTTGCAGTGCTTGCGGCCGCGGAAATAGCCGGGGTGGACGAGTTCTACCGCGTCGGAGGAGCGCAGGCGGTCGCGGCCCTCGCGTACGGGACGGAGAGCATCAAGGCCGTGGACAAGATCGTCGGTCCCGGCAACGCGTTCGTGCAGACCGCCAAGCGGATGGTCTATGGCGCCGCCGATATCGACAAGATGGCGGGACCGAGCGAGGTGGTGGTGATAGCCGATGACCGGGCCCATCCCGAATGGATCGCCGCAGACCTTATTGCGCAGGCGGAGCATGGCTCGGGCGACGAGGTGGCCGTGTTGCTGACGACCTCGGCCGGCATCGCGCGCCGCGTCGCCGCGGCCGTGGAGATCGCGCTGAAGAGCTTGCCGCGCGCGCGCCGGGTCGAGAATGCACTGGTCAGGCGCGGCGCGCTGGTGGTTGTTAGTGATTTGAACGAGGCGTTTGAGCTGGCCAATGAGATCGCTCCTGAGCATCTCGAGCTCGACGTGCGCAATCCGTCGCGATGGCTGGCAAAGGTGAAGGCGGCAGGTGCGGTATTTCTCGGGCCGCTTACGCCGGCACCGCTTGGCGACTACCTTGCGGGTCCCAACCACGTCTTGCCGACCGGGGGCGCCGCGCGTTTCGCCTCGCCTTTGGGTGCATACGATTTTCTGAAGCGAACCAGTATAATCGAGGCGTCGAAGGGCGCGATTGCGGCGCTGGGACCCCTGGTCGCGCATCTGGCGCGGATGGAAGGGTTCGAGGGTCATGCGCGGGCGATCGAACTTCGAGCAGCAGGCGGAAATCGAAATGCGAGACAGACACAAAATCAGTTCGATAAATAAAGCGAAGACCGCACGGCCGGTCGCGCGGCTGGCGCCGGCCAAGGCGAAGCGCAGCGCGCAGGTCGAGCGCAAGACGCGCGAGACTTCGGTCAAGGTAGCGCTCAAGCTCGACGGGGCAGGGCGCGGCGAGGCAAAGACGGGGGTGCCGTTCCTCGATCACATGCTGGAGAGTTTCGCGCGCCATGGATTTTTCGACTTGAAGGTCGAGGCCCGCGGCGATCTGCATATCGATGACCATCACACTGTCGAGGATGTCGGAATGGTGCTGGGCAGGGCGTTTCGGCAAGCGCTGGGCGATCGCGCGGGAATCAAGCGCTTTGGCGAGGCGACGGTGCCGCTCGACGAGGCGGTCTGCACAGCGATTGTCGATATCAGCGGCCGCGCGTACCTGGGCTACAACGTCCCAATCAGCCAGGAGCGGGTCGGCAACTTCCAGACCGGGCTGGTGCATGACTTTATGAAGGCGCTGACGGACGAAGTCGGGATGAACCTGCATCTCAACCTGGTGAGCGGCCGCAACCCGCATCACATCATCGAAGCAACATTCAAGGCGTTGGCGCGGGCGATGGACAATGCGACGGGGCGCGAGCCGCGGCTTTCAGGCGTACTCTCGACCAAGGGCACGCTCAGCTAGTTCGCTTGTTCGAGAAGTTCACCGTTGTTCCCTCGATAGACCTGAAGGGCGGCCGGGTCGTGCGCCTGCTCCGCGGCGACATGAACCAGGCGACGATCTATGGAGCAGATCCCGGCCAGACGGCGCGTCGCTTCGAGGAGGAGGGGGCGGAGCTCATACATATCGTCGATCTTGACGGCGCGATCGCCGGAGCGCCGCGGCATGTCGAGGCGATCGCACAGATTCGTGCGGCGGTGAAATGCGCCATTGAGGTGAGCGGCGGGCTGCGCACAATCGAGGCAGTTCGCGCGATGTTCGCGAGCGGGGCGGACCGGGTGTCGATTGGGTCCGCCGCGTTGCTCAATCCCGACCTGGTCCGGCGCGCCTGCGCCGAGTTTCCGGGCAGGGTTTTCGGGTCGATCGACATTCGCGACGGCAGGCTTGCCGTCAAAGGTTGGGTCGAGACCAGCCGGCTTACACTTGCGGAAGCGGCTGATCGGTTTCGCGCGGCGGGGATCGCGGCGGCAATCGTGACGGACATCGACCGCGACGGCGCGCAGGTGGGCGTCGATGCGGCCCGGATGGAAGCAATCGCCAAGGCCATACGCCTGCCGGTGGTTGCGTCGGGCGGGGTCGCGACTATCGAGGACATTCGCGCTCTTCGGACGCGATTCGACGCCGGGGTCGTGGGCGTGATCGTCGGACGGGCGCTGTACGAAGGGAATTTCACCCTCAGCGACGCATTGGCGGTAGATGCGAGCTAACCTGTTTGGCTTGAATACTTAACCGCTGACATGGCACGAGGCGAAGCTCCCCCCGATGGTTCAAATAGTTCTTGGGCTCTGCTATACGCGACAGGCGTGACTGACTCCATCGTTTCATCGGTAATATCGTCGGCTCGTTCCAATGGGCGATCGGTTCTCACGGAAATTGAGAGCAAGCGAATCCTGCATTCGCTCGGCCTGCCGGTCGCCGTGCCTGAGGCTGCGCTGACGGCTGACGACGCGATGCGGGCGGCGTCGCGGATCGGATTCCCGGTCGTGCTTAAGGTGCTGTCGCCGCAGGTGAGTCACAAGAGCGATGTCGGCGGTGTCGAGTTGAATCTCGACGATGAGACCGCGGTGCGCGATGCGTTCGAGCGAATTCGCCGCAATCTCGCCGCACGCGCCCGCGATGCGCGCTTCGAAGGCGTGGCCGTGCAGCCGATGGCGAAGAAGGGCGTTGAGCTGCTGGCCGGGACATTCCGCGACGATCGATTCGGTGCGATGGTGATGGTGGGGCTCGGCGGCGTGTACGTCGAAGTGATGAACGACACGGCGCTGGCGCTAGCGCCGATCGGCGGGCGTGAGGCGTCAGCGATGCTCGCGCGGCTTCGCGGCGCCGAGATTCTGCGCGGGGTCCGCGGTCAGGCCGGCGTTGACATGGACGCGATTGTCGCGTTGCTCGAAACCGTCTCGGGAATCGCCGCGACGCATCCGGAAATCGCCGAGATGGATCTCAATCCGGTCGCCGCGTACGAGGACGGTCTCGCAATCCTCGACGCGCGAATCGTGCTTGCCGACGCCGGGGCGGTGGCGCCGCAGCCGGACCCGCATCATGCAGCGCGGCTGAAAAATCTCGAACGCGCGTTCAACCCGCGGGCGGTTGCCGTCATCGGCGACAAGCGGATGGGCGGGTACATGTGGCTGCGCGCGATGGCGCATCTCAAGGGCAAGCTCTACTCGGTCCAAATCGATCCAAACGAGATACCCGGAATCGAAGCGATGGGCGTGGAGAACCGCAAGAGCCTGGCCGAAATCACCGAGCCAATCGATTACGCGGTCAGCGCCGTCCCGCGCCAGATCGCGCCGCGGATCTTGAAGGATTGCGTCGCCAACCGCGTCGGCTCTATCGGGTTTTTCACGTCGGGATTCTCGGAGACGTCCGAGGAGCTGGGAATCCGGCTCGAGGCTGAGCTTCGCGAGATTGCGATCAACTCGGAAATTGCGCTGGTCGGACCGAATTGCATGGGGCTGTACAGCCCGGGCGCGGGTCTGCGCAATTTTCCCGAAGAAAAAGTCGGCGAGGCGGGCGACGTCTGCTTCATCTCGCAAAGCGGCACCCACACGATCAACTTTTGCCTGCAGGCGCCAACCCACGGGATCAGGGTCAACAAGGCGGCCTCGATCGGCAACGTGCTGGTGCTCGAGGCGGCGGACTATATCGACTTGATGTCCGCCGATCCGGCGACCCGCGTGATCGGGATGTATATCGAAGGCGTGCGCGACGGGCGCCGCTTCTTCGACAGCGTGCGGCACGCGGCCGAGCGTCATCCGGTGGTCATCTGGAAGGGCGGGGTGACTGAGGCGGGCGCGCGCGCAATGTTTTCGCACACCGCCTCGCTCGCCACCGCCGAGGCGACCTGGCGCACCGTCGTGCGGCAGAGCGGCGCGGTCGAGGTGTCGAGCCTCGACGCGATGCTCGACGCGGTCGAGTTGTTCGCGCGCGCCAAGCGTCTTGCAGGCAGGCGGATGGGCTTGGTCGCGATGACCGGCGGGCAATCGGTAGTAATCACCGACACGTTTGCGAGGGCGGGGCTTGAAATTCCCGCGCTGTCGGAATCGTCATACGACGAGCTGAAGACTTTCTTCAACATAATTGGCGGCAGCTACCGCAATCCGCTCGATGCGGGCGGCACGATCGGCGCCGGGCATCATCAGGGCAATCTCGATCGCATCCTCGAGATTCTCGAACGCGATCCGAGCATCGACGCAATCGTGCTGGAGGTTGGCACCGGGCTGCGCGCGGCGCGCTGGGCCACGCATGAAGATGAAATCACGGGCCTGCTCGACAAACTGGCGGATTTTGCCGCACGCTCGACGAAGCCATTTGCCGTCGTGATGCATCCTGCGCACGTCGCGGCGATCGTGACACGCGGCAAAGAGCTTGCGCGCGCGCGGGGCCTGGTCGTGTTCGATAGCTTCGAGCGCGCCGCAGCGGCATTCCGGACTGCGGCGGAGTACTGGGGCAATCGCGCGCGCCTGGGCAGTTAGGCTGAGAGGGTGACGGAAGATCGCGAGGATCCGCGAAATCGGGAGAGGAGCGCTTCGCGATTTGGGAACCGGAACCGGCTTCGCTTGCGCGAAGCTGTCCGAGGTCCTTCCTCGGCTCGCGTTGCTCGCGTCGTCGGGATGACGGAGAAGAAGCGTTGCTCGCGTTGTCGGGATGACGGAGGAAGAGTCGCGATGTTTGCTTCGTGGGAGTGACGGAGGAGGCTCGCGTCGATCGCTGAGTCATTGGTGAGCGGACAAGGCAGAGGTGCTGAATATGGATGGGCTGGTGTCGGAGCGCGCGCGGCCTTATTTCGAGAGAGTGAAAGTGATCGCGCCGATAATTCGGGAGTATGCCGATCGCGGCGAGCGCGAGGCGCAGATGCCGCGCGAGGTTGCCGATGCCTTCCATGAAGCCGGGCTGTTTCGGATTCTTCTGCCGCGCCAGATGGGCGGCGGCGAAGTGACGATCCCCGACTCGCTGCGGCTGTGCGAGGAAGTTGCACGGATAGACGGCTCGGTCGGATGGAATCTCGCAATTTGTGCGGGCGGTCCGCTGTTTGGATACAACCTTTCCCGCGCGGCGTTCGAAAAGATTTACGGCGATCCGCGCGGTGTGAGCGCCGGCTCGCTCAATCCCGCGACCACTCGCGTGGTTCCGGCAGAAGGCGGATGGCGTTTCAGCGGTAAGGCGACCTATGCCAGCGCCTCGGCTCACGCGACCTACCTGATGGCGGCTGGGATGGTCCTGCGCGATGGTGCGCCGAAAATGATCGATGGGTTTCCGGCGATGCGCGGGGGGCTGTTTCCGATCACACACGCGAAAATCCTCAACACCTGGTCGACCGCCGGGATGCGCGGCACCGGCAGCAACGATTGCGTATTCGAGGACGTTTTCGTCCCGGATGAATTCACCTTCGATTGGCTGAATGCGAAATCCACATGGCAACGCGGTGCACTTGAGAACATTCCACTGCAGCTCCAATTTGTTGGCGGTCTGGTATCGGTGGTGCTTGGCATCGCGCGCCACGCGCTCGACACGCTGAACGAAATCGCGCAAGCGAAAGTGCCGGTGGGCACTCGGGCGACGTTGCGGGAGCGGGCGATCGCGCAGATCCAGTACGCGCAGGCGGAAGGCCTGCTACGCGCGGCTTGCGCCTATTTTTACGATTGCAACGATGAAATCTGGCGCAAGGGCGAGGCGGGCAAGAGCTTCAGCATCGAGGACCGAGCGCTCGCGCGGCTGGCAGTAGTGACGGCGGCGAAACTGGCGGTGCAGGCGGTCGATCTGGTCGCGGATGCGGCCGGGATGAACTCGGCGCTGACCTCATGTCCGATAGAGCGATGCTGGCGCGATGTGCACACGGCATCGCAGCACGTGCTGATGAATACGGCGCGCTTCGAGGTGGTGGGACGGGTGCTTTTTGGGGTGGATCCGGGGACGCCGGTAATTTGAAACCGGCATTCTCTACGCCGGCGGCGTGATTTTTCGGATTGCTGGTGCCGATGAGAAGTAGCGGACTTGAGCGAGGGCGTTGGTAGAGGGGCGCTTCGCGATTTAGGAACCGGAACCGGCTTCGCTCGCGCGAAGCTGTCCGAGGTCCTTCCTCGGCTCGCGATGCTCGCGTCGTCAGGATGACAGAGAAGAAGCGTTGCTCGCGTCGTCTGGATGACACAGGGGGAGTCGCGGTGCTTGGTTCGTAGGGGAAGTTGCGGTGCTTGCTTTGTGAGGGGTGACAGAGGTTGCGCCATCGTCGATCGGTTTGGTCTGGACGACAGAGGCTACCGCGGCGGCTCGAGCACTGTCATCACCGTGCGCGTCGTCGCCTCGCCATCCAGAAACGCCAGCCATCGACCCCTGAGCGACCAACTCATCGTGACGGTGCCGCGGGCCGGACCCTGGGCCAGTAGAAACGCACTATCGTAGCGCAGCGAATAGGTGACGATTTTGCGCCACGGCACCGCCATGCTCGGCGCATAAATTTGCATCGCAGCTTCATCCGCATCCTTCGAATAGACCATCGTGCTCTGCGCGAGCATTTCCGGCCAGGTATCGAAGCCCAGCGATTTCACATCAACCCGGCCCTGTTCGGATTGCGCGATTGCTATTTGCGCGAGCACCGGCGCTTCAGGACGCTCGATCGCCTGCTTGAATGAAAGCGCGAGATTGCCAAGCGTGACCGTGTCGCTGCCCGCCGTAAACGAGGCCGCGCCCGTCGATACACCCATCAGATGTTCGGCGCCGGTCGCGATGTTGTACTTGAATACGCCAATCGTACGGCGCGAGGGGTCGGGCCCTACATAGAGGAATGAGCCTTCGTCGTCGTTATCCCAATCGAGTACGTGGATAGGCTGGTGTACGTGAAATCGCTTGCAGGTGGAGCTGCGCCGATCGAAGATGGCCGGCGGAGCGCCCGAGTCGCCCTGGCCGACCGCATAGACACCGTGCGCGCTCCAACTGAGCGCCGACATCGGGCATGAGAAGTTCAGCGGTGCGACGGAACCGGCGCCGGTGATGACGATCAACTGCAATCCGTCCGCGGGAGTCGGCGGCAGCTCGGCGTCAGGTTGATCTGGAGCGGACTTCGGCGTTTCGTTTTCGTGGTTGACGCCGGAATCCCCGGGCGGTTCGGGATGCCGTCGTAGCGCGAGCGCGATCGTCGCGTTGTTCAGCCAGCTCATCGAGATGGAATCGTACCTGCCATTGAAACTCTGAATCACGTTACCCGAGCCGGTGGCGATCAGATCGCGAATGATGACGTCGACTCGATTGCCGCCGGGCGCGACCATTGCGGTCGCAAGCGTCAGGCCGTTGGGGCTCGCGGCGAGGTCCGCGATCGTTCCCTCCTCGGCTGCACCCGGCCCCGTCTCCGCAGCCAGGACGCGGCCGGTCCGCCAGCCGGCGCCTCCCAGGCCATACACAATTGTGTGCCCCTCCTGGGTACCGACGACGCCAATCTCTTCGCCTTCTTCGAGCCAGATCGGGGGACGCGTCGCAATCGGCGCGAATCCATCCGGCATCTCAACGTTGGTCAGCACCTTGATACCGTTGATAACGTCCAGGGTGGTCGAATGCGCGACAACCGGCGGCGGCCCGGGCTTGGGTGCGTTCCTGGTCGAGCATGAAGCAATGCTCGTGGCACTCAAGGCAAGAATCAAGATGAAGACAGACCTGGGCATCGAAAAACGTTAGTGTATGTAGTGTATTTGGAGCGACCAACAAAGGCGACTGATTCATCCGATGAAGAACCCGTTTTCCGAACGAGTGTTTATAAGCCGCGAGGTTCGACTCGCGATCGTTGTCGCGGTTTTGACTGCCATCGGCACTGTTGCGTGCGCGGCCGGCGACTGGAAGGCGGGAATCACCTGCCTTGGAATCGCGGCGGCTATCGTCGCGGCGTTCTGGTTTGCGGTCATCAGACCCGCGCAAATCCCGCATCGCGCGGTGCTGATAGTTCGCCTGGCTGGTCCGATCGAAGAGGACGTGAGTCACTCGCCGCTCGATCAGCTCATGCGCCGCGGTGGGCATAGCCTCGACCATCTGCGCTACGCGCTCGAGTCGGCGGCGATCGACGACGACGTTTGCGCGATCGTGGTCGAGATCGCGAGCTTCGGCGCCGGCCTGGCCACCGCGCACGAAATCCACCGCCTGATGCGCGCCGCGCAGACGGGCGGCAAGCGGGTGATCGCACTGCTGCGAGGCGACGGCGCGGGGCTGCGCGAATACCTGGTCGCGGCAGGCGCGGGGGAAATCGTGGCCAATCCCGACACGATGCTCACGATGCTCGGTGTTGCGACCGGCGGCGTTTTTCTAAAGAGCGCGCTCGACAAGCTGAAGATCCAGGCGCAAACCCTGCAATGGAAAGAGTACAAGGGCGCGGCCGAGACTCTGGGCCGCGACACGATGTCGCCGGCGGTGCGCGAAAGCATGGAGGCGATCGTCGCCGACTGGGAGAAAATCCTGGTTGAGGCGATCGCGTCGGCCCGCAACATGGCTGCGGAGCGGGCGCGCGAACTGATCGCCGCGGGATTCGTCAGCGCAAAGTTTGCCGTCGAAAATAAACTGATCGACCGCGAAGGCTATATCGAAGACCTCCGCGCTGAATTCGATCCCGAGGCTAAGGGCAGAGTATTCGTAAGCCTGGCGCGATACCGGCGCCACGCCATTTTTACGCGCGAGCGCGGCCCGCGCGCGCGGATCGCACTCGTGCACGCCACCGGACCGGTGGTTTCGGGTGAGGCGCCGGCGACCGGCGAATTTACCAGCGGCGTCGCGACTGCCGCGCAAATCGATCGCGCGTCGCGCGACGAACGAGTCAAGGCGATAGTGTTTCGCGTAAATTCGCCGGGCGGCTCCGCGGTCGGCTCCGACCTGGTGTGGCGGGCGGTGCGCGAGGCGCAGGGGCGCGGCAAGCCGGTCGTCGTCTCGATGGGCGATGTGGCGGGCTCGGGCGGCTACTACGTCGCAGCGGGCGCCGACGCGATCGTAGCGGAGCCGGCGACGATCACCGGTTCCATCGGGGTCGTGTACGCGAAATTCAATCTCGGCAGTCTGCTCAGCGAACTCGGCATTCATTTCGATTTCGTGAAAAGCGCGCCCATCAGCGACGCGATGTCGATTGCGCGCGCGATGACCGACGGCGAGCTCGCGCAGCTCAATGAAACGATCGGTCATTTGTACGCCGGGTTCACCGCAAAGGTCGCGCAAGGCCGGCGGCTCAGCCCGGAGCAGGCTGAAGCGGTCGCCAAGGGACGCATCTGGAGCGGTCTCGCGGCGAAAGAGCGCGGGCTGGTTGACGAAGTCGGCGGGCTGTCGGCGGCGATCGCAATCGCGCGCAATCGCGCGCATATCGCCGAGCATCAGCGTCACCAGTTGGTGACCTACCGCGCGGAGCGCAGATGGCTGGATTTTCGGGTCGGCAGCGCGGAGGCGTTGACGCCGTGGGCGATTCGCGCAGCCGCCGGCGCGCTCGGCATTCCCAGCCGGTGGGCGCCGGCGATGCTCGAGTTGCTGGCGCGCGGCGGCGTGATGCTGCTCTGTCCGTTTATCGAGCTGTAGCGCGCTGCTATAGCGGGGACCGTTCCAGTTCTTCGCGTATCGAGTACATCTTCTGGCGGGCCTCAGTAATGTAGGCGTCGAGGTTGCGGCGATGGTTGGCGAACAGTCCATCGGGCGAGCCGTTCATGACTATCAGTGGTTTCAGGACGGCGGCTTTGCCGAGCGCGTCGATCGAATCGTCGAACAGCGTCTTAAGGACCGGATCGTCCTTGATTTGGCCCGCGTATTCGCGCTCGAGCGCGCGCATCATGTGATACATCACGTGCGCGTAACCCTGCGAGTGATAGAAATAGTGGTCGCAGTCCCAGCTATGAACCGGGCTGCCGTCGTCCTTTGTGGTCCGGTAAAGATTCGCATGCGCGTCGCCGAGCAAATCGGTCCACGTCTGGATCAGGCGGACCAGCTCGACGGCCCGGGTGTTGAGCTCGCGCGATGAGGGCGGGGTGGTGTGCAACCCGGCGACGTACATTCGCATATGCATGACGGCGTCGTGGTACTTGCTTTCGGCCGACGGCAGTATCCACTTCTCGGCGTCATTTCGAAAATCAGTGTCGGCGATCACGAGGTTAGGATCGTATTGATTCGAGGAAACCTTGGTCAGGTGATCCTTGAAGACGCGCGTGGTTTCGCGAACGGTCTGGATGATCCCGAGTTGGCGGTCGGAGTTGTTGTCCGCGGCGACTTTCGGGCCCCACAGAAAGAAATCGTTGGGACGCCATCCGAAGCCCGTGTGCAGCTCATGGTCTATGATTGCGGCCAGCGTCGAGGCATAGATCTCGCCGGGCACCGTCGGTTTGTCGGGTGGAAAAATCTCGTCGATATTGTAGTCGAGACGATCGTGATGCTTCTGACCGAAATGAAGCGCGAGGTTGCCGCCAATCCAAATCAGAAGGAGGGCCGCCGCCGCATACAGAAGTCGGTTCCGGTTCATCGCTATGGAGTCGGCATCAAGCGGCGATTTCGCCGGGACGAACTATATCACGATTGCTAAAACGCCGCGCGCAGTGGAATTGTTGCGGCGCTGGCGCGCTTGAGTTCGTCGCGGCTGGTTCCCAACTGCTTGAGCAACGGAAGCACGGCGCGCGTGAAAAACAGGCGTGCGCTGATCCCGCCGCCGCCGATTCGAAGGTTCTCGCGATAATTGGGAATCAAGCCGTCACCCGGCATCCTGAAATTCGCGATTACGTGCGCGAGATCTGCCAGCGTGCCGATACGGTCGTCGGCCATCTCGAGCTCGATCATCTCGCGGTAGAAGCCGGCGTGAGCAGCCTCGTCGCGGCTGACGAGGAAGAAAATTGCCGCGAGCGGCGCATCGTTTTCGAGTTCCGCACGCTCCTTTTGCGCGCGATAGGCGAGATAAGTCGCTGATTCCTGCAGTGCTCCGTAGCAACTCATCTGACGGCGCGTTGGGAACGGAAGCTTCCACGAGCGCGAAAACACTTCGGCCTCGAAGCTGTCAAATTGCTCCTGCGTGCGCATCCCCGAGCGAAGCAGATACTCGCGGAACACCAGTCCGTGGCGCGATTCCTCGTAGCTCCACGCGGTCTGAAACCAGGCGAGCCCAAACGCGCCGCGCAGCAACTGGTTACCGGCCGCGGTGTAGTCCGGCAGGTACATCTCCTCCGCGCAGTAGGTCTCGATGCGAATGGCGCGCTCCTTGGTATTGGAGTCGGACGAAAGCTTGTCCCAGGGAACGTCCTCGAAGATATTCCAGCGGCGCTTGCGCTCCGCAATTTCGAAAAAGTCCAAGTAGGCGCGGTAAAATTTGTCTTTTGGAATCATCAGGCAGAGCTACTTTGAACTCATCGGGCGCCGTACCGAATCAAGACTAACACGCATGATGCCTATAACCTAACCGGGATTGTTCTCTAGAGTACAACCCGCGTGCGGCGGAATCAGAAAATCCCCAATAACCGTTTAGCTAGCGGGGTTTTTCTCGCGACATCGGAGGGCGCCAGCAACGCGATGGTGGTGACCGGTTTGCCGCCTGCGGTCACATTGGCGGTGCCAATCTGCTGGCCGGCCTTGAGCGGCGCCTCGATCGACGGCGGCAAGTTGTAGTCGATTTTGATCGCACTGTTGGCGTCGCCACGCTTGACGAAAACGCCTGCGTCGCCGCCCCAGACCGGCTTGATGCTGGCAGTTTCGGCGTTGGTCAGCATGACGGATTGCGCGATTGGCGCGCCTTTCCTGGCGACCGAATGCATCTCGTAGTTGAGAAACCCCTGCGAGAGCATCTCGGCGGCTTCCTTGAAATTCGTCAACTTGTGTTGACTGCCGAGCACCACCGCGACCAGCCTCAGGTCGCCGCGTTTCGCGGTTGCGACCACGTTGAACCCGGCCTTGTCATAGAATCCGGTCTTGAGGCCGTCGCATCCCGGATACGTCCGCACCAGGTGATTGGTGTTGCGCAGGATGAACGTCCCGGCGCGAAACGGCGCGGTGTCGATCGACGACCAGCGGATCACGTCGGGATATTTCAGCAGCTCGCGCGCGAGAATTGCCTGGTCGTAGGCGCTGGCGACGTCGGCCGATTGTCCCCGCGCGGGCGGCAGGCCGTGAACCGAGTAGTAGTGCGAGTCCTTCATCCCGAGCGCGGCGGCCTTTTGGTTCATCATCACCACGAATGCTTCGGTCGAGCCGGCGAGATACTCCGCGACCGCTACCGCCGCGTCGTTGGCGGAGTGCACGACGACCGCTTTCATCATATCGTCGAGGGGAAACGTCTCGCCTTCCTTGAGATAGACCTGCGAACCGCCCATCTCGGCCGCTTTGCGCGACGTGGTTACATTGTCGCTGAGCTTGAGCGCGCCGTCGTGGAGTTTTTCAGCAACGATCAGCATCAGCATCATCTTGGCCAGCGAGGCGGTTGGCCACGGGGTGTGGTCGTTGGCCTCGAAGATGACCGTGCCGGTGACGGGTTCCAGCACGCACGCCGCGCTGTAAGGACCCAGGCCGGTGTTGGACGCGCTGGCGGCGCTTTCTTCTTCGGCGGGTGTGGCGGCGACATGATGGCGGCGCGCGGCGAAGGCGATTTGCGACCACATCAGCGCAGCGAGTGCGACCGATAAGGCGATAATTCCAAATTTTCGATTAGCGGCAAGTCCGGCGGCTGATTCACCGGATAAAAGAGCTTTCATCACGCACCACCTCCACAACGCACCGACGCTACGCAAGAATACTAGCCAACAACTCGCGCCGCGGCGAGTGCTCATGCACTACATGTGGGAGGATTGTCTAAAAGCGGTCGGCGGTCCAGAACAGCGATCGCGAATCGGCGAAGATTTCGAACGCGCGCGCTGAGGCGGCTTCCGGAGCCATCGCCAACCGACGCGCCAGTTTATCGGGCGCGAGAACTCGCCACATGTAGTTGTTGTCGGGGTGATGCGCGACGGGGCAGCCTGCGTCGGCCAGCGCTCTTTCGAGTCCGGGATCGTGCGCGGTATGCGTGACGAGAACCGGCGGCGCAGTGGCCGTGGAGGCGCCGTGGAGCAGCGCGGCGCGCCGATGATCCCCGACGCGCCGGACGGCGAGCGGCCCGCCGGCCGCCGCCTGGCCGAGATACTTGAACGTCGCGAGCATCGCGTCAATCCCGATCGCGCCGGCGACGTAGCCGTATTCCATCACCATCGAGACGCCGTGGAAGCGCGTGACGCGCGCGTACGCCGCGATGCGCGCGCCCTCGCGGCATACTACGAAATACTCCTCGGAGCCTTCGCCGGGATGGAGCGGCTGATTGCCGGCGAATTTGAGGTTGGCGCGCCACGTGGCCTCGTCGCGGATCGCGGTGACGTTAAGGCGGCCGCTGTAGCCGCGATGAATCACGGTAATCTCGGCAAGGTCGCGCGCGCTCTCAAAGCTATCGATAACGAAACGATCTGGCGCGCTGAGTCCGGCCGCGCCGGCCAGGACGCTGAACTTGCGGTCGATCTCGCGCCATCCGAACTGGTTGTAGAAGGTAAGCCGTTCCGCGAACAGCAAGGATACTTCAAAGCCCTCGCGCACCATCGTCTCGACGGCGAGCCGCATCAGGGCCGAGGCGACGCCCTTGTGCCTGTAGTCCTCGAGCGTGAAGACGGAGCCGATGCCGCCCATCGGAACCGTTTGGCCTTCGAGATTGACGACGCGATCGAAAATCTGAACGGTCGAGACCAGTTGTCCGCCATCGCGCGCCACCAGGCACAACCCGTCGCGAAAGCGCGAATCGTTATGGTTGTAGCGTGCGAAAAATTCGCGGTCGTTGTACCATCGCGCGAGCAGATCGAGCACCTCGTCACGCTCGCTGTGCCAGGCAGCCCGGACTTCCATAGCTTGGGTTCGTAACTCAGTTCAACGGCGTTTTCGGCGGGCGGCGGAAGGTCCAGAAGCGGACGCCGCCGGCGCCGGCCTCTTCGCCGTTCACGATCATGTCGAAGCCCTGTTTCAGATAGAACTCGACGTTGCGCTGGTTCTCGGTCTCGAGATAGCACGCGAGCTGCTCGGTGTCGGCACGCTCGAGCACCGGGCGCATCAACGCTCCGCCGAGCCCGCAACGCTGACGGCTCGGCTGGACGCCGAGGATGAACAGGTACCAGCAAGCGCCGGTCATGTCGCGCTCGCGCGCCTGCCACTCGCGTCCGACCACTTCGCGATAGCGCTGGTACGCGTCGTCGCCGATGAGGGTCGCGAGCTGGTGCATCCCCGACGCTTCGATGTTCTCGCGCGTCCATTTCGCGTTCGGCGGGAGCCACAGCGCGACGCCGTCGAGCGCGCCGGCGGTGGCATAAACTTCGCCGGCGAGAGTTCCGAAGCGGATTATCCTCGCGTACACGCCCGGCAGCAGCTGCGCGCGTTCCGCCGGGTCGGGAATGGCGTAGCGCATGAGCGGATCGTCGTGAAACGAGCGCGCGAGCGTCGCCGCGGCCGCAGGTATTTGCCTGTCAGTGAGCCTTACAATTTTCGCACTCACGCGTGCATTTTCGCACAGCGCGCGTCAGCAGAATATCCCGGCCAATACCGGCGATGCGTCCGCTTGCAGGAAGGGGTGCTAGCGCAGGTCGAGATGAACGGAAGTAGGCTGGCCGCCGCGACTGACTATGAGATCGATCGCTGAGGCGGTTTTCATGGTTTGCATCAGCCCCATCGCCTGCATCGGGTTGGTGACGGGCTGTCCATCGATTGAAGTCAGCAAGTCGCCGTTCTGCAGGCCGAGTTGATCGAAGACGGAGCCGGGCATGACCTGGGAGATCGAGAAGCCGTCGGTCTTGCCGTTGACGAAGTGGGGCATCGCGCGCATCTGCGAGAATAACTGAGATGGATTTTCCATCGTCTGCTGGACTTCGGCGCGGCTGACCGCGAATTTTCCGGGGCCGAGCTTCTGGAGCTCGAGCTTACTGCTGTTGTCGTCGCTATTGTCGTTGTCGTTGCTGTTGTCGTGGTCATTGCCGGCCGCAGCAGCAGGATGATGACCAAGCGTGCGCATTTGTCTGCGCCGCATTGCAGCAGCGCTAAAGGCTTTGAGCCTGCCCGGAGCGGATGGCGCTTCCGGAATCTCGGAAGACGGAATCTCGGAAGACGGAATCTCAATGGCTACCTGATGACTGCCGCGGTCGATGATCGCGCGGTTGGTCTCGACGCTTACGAGCCTGCCCGCATCCGGGATGTTTTCTCCTACCTGGTATAGCGATTCGTTGCCGCTGGGATCTTCAATTATCGCGTATGGCTTCGATCTACTCAGAAGAGAAGTGCCGATCAGCTTCAGGCGCAGATCCTCTTCCACTACCGGCGCCGGCCAACTCTGCTGCGCGACAGCGTTAAAGATGTCGCGCTTGACGATTGCGTCGTAATAGGCGCGCGACCGCGTGCCACCGTTGGCCTTGCGCACGGCTGACGACGCTGCCGAAGCGTCGGGTTCATTTGAAACGGAGCGCGTGACGATGTCGCGCACGCACATGGCCGAAACGATCGCCAGCGCCGCGACCAGGACGAAGTTCAAGATCGTGACGTGGATTTGTGAGAACCTGAGCTGCATTTACAGGATCGATTCAGCCTCGTAAGCGCATCCTCTGACTAGACGGCCAACGTCGTAATTCCATTCACCCTTCCAGCGGTTGATAACCAGGCTGGCCTGGCTATGGCCGCCGCGGACCAGGTCCATCAGGCGCAACAGGTAGATGCTCTCATCCTGGCCGAGATTGTTCAACGCCCGCTGGCGTTCGAGTCCCTTGGCGGCTATCTGCATCAATTCGTAGCCAAGCTCCTGCAACTTGATTTTGCCGGCGCGTGCGCCGAGGCCGATTTTGTGCGCGGCGTCGGCGATTTCGAGCCGCTCGCGATAGCTCCATCCCTTCACCAGATCCCACGCCGCTTCGATGCAATCGTCGTCGTAAAGGGTGCCCTTGAGCAGCGCGGGCAACGCGAGCATGAATTGCGGCGGCTGGCTGTCGGCGGTGCGCACCTCGACGTATCGCTTGAGACGGACCTCGGTAAAAATCGTGGTCAGATGATTGGTCCAGTCGTCAACGGTGGCGCGCTCGCGGCCGTAACCACGCGCGAGATACTGGCGAAACGTCAGACCCGGCGGCCGGGTGAGATCGACATACTCGTGGTTGCGAATCAGGAAGTACATCGGCACGTCGAGCGCGAACTCGGCGTAATCCTCGAACGAACAATCGTCGCGAAACACGAACTCCGGAACGCCGCAGCGCTCGTTGTCGGTGTCGGTCCAGACGTGTCCGCGGAAGCTGTGGTAGCCGTTGAGGCCGCCGTCACTCAACGGCGAGTTGGCGAAGATCGCGTAGAGGAGCGGCACGATACCCATGCTGACGCGCAGCTTGCGAATCGCGTCCGCCTCGTCGCTGTAGTCCAGGTTCGCCTGCACGCCCGCGGTCTGCTTCATCATGCGCTGGCCCAGCGTGCCCTTGCGCGCCATGTACGGGTACATGATGTGATAGCGAGCCTTCGGCAACAGTTCGATCTGGTCGATGCGGCTGACGGGCTGCATTCCGAGGCCAAGCACCGTCGCACCGATCTTGCTGGTGATATCGATCAGTTGGTGTACGTGGCCCGCAAACTCGGCATGGGCGCAGTGGATGGTCTCGCACTGCTCGCCGGACAACTCGATCTGGCCGCCCGGCTCGAGCGTGATCGCCGCGCGCTCGCCCTTGAGCGCGAGGATATGGCCGTGCTCGTCTTCGGGCTCGAAGCCGTAGTCGGCCGCCATCCGGCGCAGCAGGTCCTCGACGCCGCCGGGGCCGGAGTAGGGGATGGCGGTGCCGTCAGCCGCGCGGACGACCACCTTTTCGTACTCGGTGCCGATGCGCCATTGCGCGCGCGGCTTGCCGCCTTGCTCAAAGTAGCGGATCAGGTCGTCTTTCTTCTCAAGCAACTCACTCATGAATCAAATCCAATGGCGACTCCCTGAAAAGACGGTGCGGCAAGCGCGCTTATCATGGCCTTGGCAAATGTGCGAGGCAAGTACAAGCGCAGAGGTCGCCGCGGGCGCGCGCCGCGAGCTTTCTCTGTCGTCCTGACGACCCGAGCAACGCGAGGGGAGGAAGGATCTCGGACAGCTTCGCGCCAACGAAGCCGGTACCGGTTCGTCGTCGCCGCGTTCAAGTCAAGATGAGCGGCTGCTCGAAAAAGCCCTCGAGCTTAGTATGTGAGAGTACGGTGTGGAGTAGCGGCGTTGCTGTGGCCTGCATTAGACAGGGACGATTCCGCGACGAAAGACAGCCCTTCGAGATTCTCGGAGTCCAAGAACCTCCAGTACCGTCTCCTTGGCCGCGGCGTCGTTTGCGAGAACGTAGACGTCATCGTCCCAATCCCCAAGGATCGCGACGTGAACACGTGAAGGGTCCAGTTTCGCAAATGGGGTCACACGTCGATCAGAAACCTCAAGTCCGCGAGCACGCTCGCACTCAACTATTGCCTAGCCACAGAACCGCAGCGGTTGCCAAGCAAAACGGCGAGCGGCGAGCAAGTGTCCCGGTCCCTCGCAAGGTCAGATTGCAATTCCACGCAAGCGCTTGCTTGACCAGCGTCACACGAAGCGGCGAGTGTGCTCTCATTTTGATTGTGCTCAGCCCAGCAACCGCTCGCTGCGATGGCCGTTACGATCGAGGCCACAAGCGTGAGCGCGGCAACGTGGCGAGGGTTCATCTGTGTGGGGAACCTTATAAAAGGCGATCCATCATCGGCTGAATCGTGTGGAGCTTGCCGAGCGCGACTTGGATCAGATCGCGGTCAACTGGGCTTACGTCCTCACCAAGCTGGCGGAGGATGGACTGAGCCCCGTCACTTAGTTCGGCTGTAAGGGATTCAGCGGAGGCAAGTGCCTGTTCCAAGCGCTCGAAAAGATCAGCGGGCGCGTCGGGGTGATTTTCCTGGAACGCGCGTCGCGCGTCGAGCAGGACGTCGTCCGCATCCTGGATACGGTCGCCCGGCCCAGTCCGGACAGCATGCGCTACAGCGAATGTGAGCATCTGCCACGTCGTTCCGAGCGCAATAAACGTTGCCCGCGCCGCTTCACCTTGAATGTCGTAGCGGCGTATTATTTTTCTGGCTTCTTCGAACTGACGCCGCGCTTTCGCCATTTCAATTGGTTTGTTTCGAGCCATAATCTAACATAGCACTGGAAGAATCCCTCGTCACTTAGTGTGGCACGCGCCGCCATTCACGGCGTAACGCGCGTTTCCACAGCCTATTTTTTTCGCCGGCGCTTCTTCGCCCGGCGCTTCATCTCGGCGAAGTCGCATCAGCGAAGCACATCGAGCATCTCCTCAACTTTCGCAACAGCCTCGGCGGCGGTCGCTGGATTTCCCGCTTCAACCCCACTCAATCGCTCAATCAGACTGATCTGTCCTGCTAGGTGACGCGGCTGAATCGGATATCGATCTAACGAGTTTTCGAGTTGGTCTGTTACACATATCGCTAGGTAGTCCATACGCCAAAGTCCGAGCAGTTCTTCAATTAGGGGTCGGAGCCGTTTTATCAAGCGCAGCTCGATATCTGGATCGTCCAACGCTCGAACGACTGGCCAAAGCATCCGTTCGTAGTCACTGATATACCACTTCTCAATGGCGTGCCCGCCCGCGGCCATTTTTTGGTTTTCCAGTTCCACGTTCCGAAGATGGCGCAGGAGAAGTTGCAAAGCGCGGTACATCTCATCTCGAACAACTAGTCTGCGCCTCACCCTTTCTTGGCGAAGTGTCAGTGAAGGACCCAGCCAAAAGGCCATGAGTGCTGAAACGACAACTGAGACCAACGCCGAATTCAGAACGGTCCTTCCGAGCGTCACCGTTACCCCGGAAGCCATCCAGTTCACGCACTCCGTTACAGACTGCAAGATTTCAGACCCAGCCTGCAACTCCGACTCCTCTTGCGCAATTGCGGTCACGACCCAAACACCCTGAATGACTTCAGAAGGACTGCGCTACCCCGACAACCAGGAGAAGCTGACGCTAACAGTGATGACGAGATTCGCGTTTCGTTCTCCCTGAACAAAAGTACCGTTTCACGTGAAACATTTTATTCTAAAACCCCTGCAAATGACACCCTTATTTCGGAAATCAGCCAAAATCGCGGCGCCATTTTGCAAGCGTCGAGAGATATCCGGGTTCGGCTTCGCTCAGAGTTTGTGAGCTTTTTCAGATATTCATTTCAAAACCGGTACCGGCTTCGCTGGCGCGAAGCTGTCCGAGGTCCCTTCGACTACGCTCAGAGTTTGTGATTTTTTTGTATTTGGGGATCGCATTTTGTGGCGCAAGGGGGATGATGGTTGAGGTGGAGGTGGGGTGATGGAGGAA
>Ga0074044_10000147_pt1 | contig 70589 bp, 58 predicted proteins | sample BogForMeECP23OM1_FD_94443 | JGI IMG/M metagenome (GOLD analysis project Ga0074044, IMG submission 94443) | Bog forest soil microbial communities from Calvert Island, British Columbia, Canada - Bog Forest MetaG ECP23OM1 | ecosystem: Environmental > Terrestrial > Soil > Wetlands ...
GGAATCGCAGACGGGTCTTAAAATCAAAAGCAGGAATCGAAAGCAGGCCGACGTAGCTCAGTTGGTAGAGCAGCCGATTCGTAATCGGCAGGTCATCAGTTCAAGTCTGATCGTCGGCTCCATTCTCTTAATCACTTACAGCCATTTTCACTGTACCCTGATTTCGTTGTGCCGCGGATTGTGACATAGATTCCGCTGATCGATGGCTTCACGAACGGAATCTAGCACCAGATGCTGGTCGCGCAACGAGCTACGCACGACAGTCTGGCCCCTGGCGTTCATTTACCATCGCGAGATTCCCGGGGAGTTCTCCCTCTTAGCCTTACCCTCGGAACCTATCTGGATGCCGACGACAGCGCGAAAAGCAAAGCGGTTCGGTCGGCATTTTGAATAGGGTATACTGCTTCCCCATTTCCCATCCGGAGAACTTAAATGAAACGAATTGCCTTCGCTGTTTGTCTGCTGGTTTCCGTGCAACTGGCTGCTCAGACCAGTTCCACTCCGACCGCTTCGTCCAATCCGAAGGTCAGGGCAATCACCGGATTCGTGCGCCTGGACAGAGAAACGTACCAAAAGCAAATTGTCGATGTTCTCTTCGTCTTGCGGAGAGTAAAGGCCGAATTCGAATCTTCCGGGTACGAAGTGGAGACTGTGCGACTGACGACTCAACCGCTGGCAGAACTCGTAGCCGGTCTTCCTGAGGATGAGGCGCTTGCATTTCTTGCCCGGCTTGACCAACTCTCCGTAAAGGAGAACTTCCTGCCGAACGTTGGGCCGGCAATGCTGCACGATAGCGATGATCCCGCGACCATGCATCTGCTGGAGCGGGCGCTCTCGACTCTGCCAGACATCGAGGCCAGCGCCATCATCGCCGATGAAACCGGAATTCATTGGAAAACAATTCGTCGCACCGCTGAACTTGTGAAGTATGTCAGCGAGCACAGTTCGCGCAGCCAGGGAACTTTCAACTTCACGGCCACGGCCATGCTGAAGCCGTTTTCACCATTCTTTCCCGGTTCTTATCACACCGGCGCCGGCAGACAATTCGCCGTTGGTTTCGAAGGCGCCAATGTTGTTCGCGACGTTTTCACCAAGGATAAGGGAAATGCCGAAACCGCTATCGCCGACCTGACTGCGGCTCTTACAAAACATGCATCCGTGGCTGCCGCAGTGGGTAAAAAGATCGCTGCGGAAACGGGCTGGACCTACATGGGAGTCGACCCTACTCCAGCACCTTTGGGAGACGTGTCCATAGGAGCGGCCATCGAAGCATTTACGGGCGCGAGGTTCGGCGCCAGCGGGACGCTCACTGCAGCCCGCGTTATTACGACCGCCGTGAAGGCGGTGCCAGTGGCTCAGGTCGGCTACTCCGGGCTGATGGTGCCGGTGATGGAGGACAAGCTTTTGGCGCAACGCTGGGCTGAGTCCACTTACAATATCGACTCATTGCTTGCGTACTCGGCGGTGTGCGGCACCGGTCTGGATACGATCCCGCTTCCAGGTGACGTCAGCCTCGAGCAAATGGAACGCATTTTCGGCGATGTGGCTTCGCTAGCAACGAAATGGAACAAGCCTCTCTCAGCAAGACTGCAGCCTATTCACGACAAGAAGCCGGGCGATCAGACCGACTTTCAGGATCCGTACCTCTTCAACACTATGGTGCATCCTTTGCAGTAGTTAGTTGAGTCCCGTGATCACCGATTCTCGCGAAAGCAGATTCCTGTAGTTGTTATCCGTTCACCGCCGCGGCTGCGCCGCTGTTAAGGGCATCGGCACAGGTCTTCAGCCATTGCCCGAGAAAGTCGAGGAGTTCGTCGGGGGGCTTCAGCCACAATTGCGCCGCCGTCGGCCGCCATGTGGGACGAACCAGCACGCTTAGGCCGCAGCCCTGCATGGCCCGGAAAGCGGATTCATCGGTGGCGTCGTCGCCCAGGTAAGCTGCTGGTGCATGCGGGCTGATTTCATTGAGAAGAATGCGAACCGCATCCCCTTTGTCAGTCTCGGACGCACGAATCTCCAGCCCACCGTCGAATTCCAACAGCTCAAGTCCGCTGTATTCCGCAATGCGCCGCCAGCCGAGCGTGACGCGGGCCCGAAGCTCCTCCGCGTCGATTTCGCTCAGTCCGCGCCAATGGACGGCGACGCTTCCGGCCTTGAATTCCGCGGTGTGGCGCAGTTGATGGTAGCCGAGCCAGCGGTCGGCATCCGACAAGCCATCGAGCGCACGCTCACCGAGGTGCGGCATCTCCATGGTCCCGTCCGTCTTCAGGCGCTGCAACCCATGGCCTCCCCAAACCTCGGGACGCGGGTGAATATTGAGAAGCGGGAGCACGTCGGTCGCATCTCGCCCGGAGATGACGACCACTCTCGTCCGGCCGTTGCGTACGATTTCTTGCAGGACGAGAGCAACTCCGGGATACGGGTACGCCTGATCGCGCCGGGTGTGAAATGGCGCGAGCGTTCCGTCATAATCAAGGAGCAGCGCCGCCTGGGGCGCCTGGGCAACTGTTTGTAGAAACGGCGTGAGCTGCGATTGTACTTCTGGCCTCAACGCGTTGCTCCTTCTCTTCTCTTCATTCTTGACAGCTCCCGAACAGGAATCACGCTACGGTCACCCGGGCGCGAAGTTTCTCCTGCGTGTCCTCGGGGGCATCCAAGCGGACCTCGCACAGTTCTGTGATCAGGTTCCCGGCCCAGCGGTATATGTTGTGCTCCCTGATGACCTTGCGCATGCGGTGCATGCGCAACTGCTTGTCCTCCGGCTCCATCTCTAAAGCGGCGCGGATGGCGTCGGCAGTCTGATCGATATCGTAAGGATTGACCAGCAGGGCGTCGCGCAGTTCGCGGGCCGCTCCGGTGAACTGGCTGAGGATGAGCACGCCCCGCTCATCCCGGCGCGCTGCGAGAAATTCCTTGGCCACGAGGTTCATTCCATCGTGCAGCGAAGTCACCAGGCAGAGATCGGCGGCGCGGTAATAGGGCTCGATCTCCTGATGGCTGTGCTGGCGCGTGAGGAGCACGATGGGCTTCCACTTGCCGCTCTGGAAGCGCCAATTGATGCGTTCCGCCTCAGCTTCCACTTCCGCAAATAAATCGTGATAGCGCTTGATGTGGGTGCGGCTGGGCGCTCCGATCTGCACGAACGTAAATTTCCCCTGGTAGCTGGGGAATTTCTCGAGGAAGCGCTCGATCGCCAGAAAGCGCTCCAGAATTCCCTTGGTGTAGTCGACGCGATCCACGCCAATCCCCATGAAGGTTGCCTCCACGCCCAGACTCCGCAGCAGCGCGGAACGTTCGAGGTAGGTGAAGCCTTGATCGTTATTTTCGGAAGCATCGTCGCCGGTGAAGGCAACACTGATGGGGAAAGGCCGGACGATGGTACGGTGGTCCTGGCGCAGCACGGAAAAGTGTTCCCAGTCCACGCGCGACTCGACGACGCGGTCAACGGTCGCTAGAAAGTTGTTGCAGTGCGACTGAATGTGAAATCCGATCAAGTCGGCGCCCAGTAAACCATCCACCAACTGGCGCTGCCAGGGGCAGATGCCAAAGGCTTCCGGATTCGGCCACGGAATATGCCAGAAGATTGCCACGCGGGCATCCGGACGTTTTTCCTTGATCAGCCGAGGCAGCAACGCGAAGTGATAGTCCTGAACCAGTACCACGGGTTTCGCGACCTTTTCGATCTCCTCGAGCACGGCAGTCATGAACTTGCGGTTGACGTCCTGGTAGTACTGCCAGTCATCAGCCCGAAAGAGCGGGCGAGTATGCGCGATGTGGCAAAGCGGCCAGAGTCCTTCATTGGCAAAGCCGTAGTAATAACCTTCCTCTTCCTGTTTAGTTAGCCACACGCGGCGCAAACTGTAGCGGGGATCCTCGGGAGGAACGCGCAGCCGGTCGGCGGCATCCACGACCTCGGCGTCGGCATTGCCGCTGCCGTGGGCGATCCAGGTGCCATCGCATGCGTTGAGCACGGGTTCGAGCGCGGTGACCAAGCCACTCGGCGGAACGACCACGTCAAGCGCCTTTCCGTTTCGCTGATGCATGTAGGGCTCGCGATTCGAGACGACGAACAGGTGGCCGTCCTCCAGGCGTGTGCGAAGCTGCACGGAGAGACGATCCGCCGTCCACATGGATTCGCCCGCCTCACGCAGACGGGCCTCGTTTTCGGCGGCGTTGCGGGCGTGGCTGAGGCTCTCCGCCATGGTGGCAACCTCGCGCGCCAGCGGCCGGAACATGTCGAGGTCCGGCACTTCCTGCCGGAATGAAATCTTTCCTGTGCGGAGGGCGCGCATCCACAGCGCCGCGCGTGCAATCGGGCCGGCGATGCTCCAGCGGACAATCAACAACGTGATCAGGACGATGAAGAAGACCTGAACCAGCACACGAAGAAATGTTTGACGCCAGGCGAGAAGGATCTGTTCCCGGATGTAGCTCGCGTCGTTCACCACTGCGAGACCGCCCAACACTTCATCTTCATTCTGGCGGCGGATCGGTAGCGCGAGAATGTGAACCTGCATACTTCCCAACCGGACGAACGAACTCTGTTCGCGACCCTGCGCGATGGCCTGCGTCACGGCCGGTGGACTCACAGTGAGGGTTCTTGTGAGCTCCGGCGTCATGGCTACCACTGCGCCCTGCCGATCGTAGATGGCGACGCCCAGCATGTGCTCCCGGTTTCCGAAGCGCTGCACGAGCTGTTGCAGTTGGTTGCTCGGGACATTATCAGGAACTCGGTTCGGGTTTCGGTCCGAGCCTGCATGGTTCGAGTCTGCATTCCAAGCCCGTTCGACGTTGCTGGCGAGGCTCTCACCAAACAGCTCGGCCCGATGCTCCAGATCGCTGCGCAGAGCGCGCTTTTCGCCCAACACCTCGTAGTAGGAAAAGCCGGACGAAACCAGAGTGATGCCGAGAATAAGAGAAAAAATAAGGCGAGCACTCAACAAGCGCATGCGTAGTCCTTTGACCAGGGATTTTGACGCGACCGCTCGGATAGGCTGTTTGTCAGTTCGAAATAGATACTCAAGACTGGACGGGAAAAGAGGCGGCTATGCACCGCCCCTTTCTCCACAGGCACCCCTGGTCACAGGCGGCCTGCCTCAGGATATCACGCTGCTGGCTCGATCGCGCTGACGCGAATCGTGCCGGTAGAGGCATCCAGAACTCCAGTTACCTTCACACTCTTGTTCAGGAAGGCTTGCGCCTTTTGCTGGTCGTCGAGCTGATAGGTGGTCTTGTTGTTGACATCCGTAAGGACAAGTTTGTCCCCGGATTTCATGATCCTTCCGGTAAACGTCTTCGCGGAAGCCGCGTTCTGATCGTCAGGCTGCATCGGCTGCTGCTGAGTTGACGGGTCGCGCGAGGGGTCGGGAGTACCCTGCGCGAACATCGGCTGGCTTGCGAAACACAAAGCGACAGTCAACGCCATCACCGGCAACATCATGGACAAAGCGAATTGTGTTTTTTTCATCGCAGTCTCCTTGGGAGAGGGATTTGTACCTGGGACTGGGGATGCAAGTGCGCTGCCAACGGAGGGAACATGCCTTAAGTTATTGATATAACGCTCGATTGGATGAACTGAGAGAATTCGCGCAGTGCAAGGATGACCGGTGGGGAGAAAATTGTCCCGCGCGAACGGTTTTCGGGGGAATTTCGTGCAACCCGCCGTGCACGAAAAAGGCCTGGCTCTCGCTTTCCTGAGCAAAGCGCATAGAACAGCGGCTGAAGCTCGCCCCTTCAAAACCGCGGGATTGTTATTTGCTCGTGTAGAGGTCCGGGAACTCTTGCCGAAGGTGAGCCACCTTTGGCGCGTCGTTGTAGACGATGTAGGGATTATCGGGATGGCGGGCGGCATAGTCCTGGTGGTAGGCCTCGGCGGGATAAAAGGCTTTCAATGGGACTACTTGAGTCACGATCGGACGCGGGTAGACTTTGGCCTTGTCGAGTTGCGCGATGTACGCTTCGGCGATTCGTTTTTGCTCGTCGCTGGCGTAGAAAATGGACGAACGATACTGAGTGCCGGTGTCGGGTCCCTGCCGGTTTAACTGCGTGGGATCGTGCGCGACGGAGAAGAAGACCCGCAGAAGCTGGCCGTAGGTGATCTGTGAGGGATCGTAGGTAATTTTCACGGATTCCGCGTGGCCGGTGTCACCATTGCTTACCAATTCGTATTCCGCAGTGCGGGCTGCGCCTCCGGAATAGCCTGACGTGGCGCTGATCACTCCCTTCACGTGCTGGAAGACAGCCTGAATCCCCCAGAAACAGCCACCGGCGATAACGGTGGTTTGCTCAGCCTTGGCTGTCGCCAGCGCGGCGTCTACGGCAGGGGTGGGGATGTTCGCAGCCGGCCGGTCTCCGGCATTGCAGGCGACCACGCCTGCGATGGTCACCATCAGGAGCAGAGCAGATACGCGCGACGGGAAGCTGGACATATTCATAACGATCTCCTTCAAAGGCCCGGTAGTCGATTTCGAGCGCCTCTTTAATAGAGTCGGGAGCGAGGGGAAAAGTTACGCTTGTTTTCAGCGCCCAAATGCACAGGTCCTTCGCTTCGCTCAGGATGACAGCGTGGAGTTGTGCGACGAACACGCGGCCTCCGTCAGGTATTTCTTCAGGCAGCGCACACAGGGGGTGTAACCTTCCCGCGATGCTTCGGCGGCGGTGATGGTGCGCAGCTGGGTCTTGTTTTTTTCGTGGATAAATGTGCAGGCTGCGAGGTGAAACAATTTCCCCTCTTCCGCAACCACCACCATCAAGTCCGGAGGAACGCCAGTCCCGAGTTGCGCGTGTTCAGAACGCATTTCAAGGCCACGCGCGGAGGAGCGGGCCAGTTCCAAGGTCCCGACGACCAGGACTGCCGCGGCGGCAGCAACCATCCATCCCAAAAAGCTCCTGCGGTTGTTCGGCATGTTCTCATCCAGTCTTTGGTGCAGACGCTGGCTGAATCCGAGGGGAACTTCGAGCATGCGTTCGTCGCCATACAACTGAATCACGTTGCGTGTGCCATCCAACACAGCCGTGCAGCGCTTGCACCCGCGGACGTGTTCTTCAATGGCAACGCGCAAAGTGGGATCGACCTCGCCGTCCAGATAGTTGGAAACTTCGCGCCACACTTCTTCGCAGTTGACTACCATGGCTTGGTCCCCTTTACGAAAGACAACTTGCCGGTCATGTTCCATGCGCCGCCCAGGCCGGGCGCGAGCAAATCGCGCAGCATCAGCCGCGCCCGCAGCAAACGAGTCTTGACCGATGCGGTAGAGATGCCAAGGGCTTTGGCGGTTTCCCCGATGCTGAGGTGCTGCATGTCGCGCAGGACAAAAACCTCGCGATAGATTTGCCCCAACTTGGCCAGCGCCTCGGCGAGCTTTTGTCGAATCTCGTTGCGTTCCAGGGTTTCCGAAGGAATCTCGCGCCAGTCGGCGAAGTCGCGGGGCGTATAGTTGCCTTCCTCGTCCTGCCGGTCAGCGATTGGTTCCATAATGCTAGCGTGTGCTTTCCTTCTTCGCATACGCGCCTCGTTGACAGTGATCTGGATGAGCCAGGTGCTGAAGCGTGCTTCCGCGCGAAATTGACGGATGTGTTTGAATGCCTTCAGAAGTGCCTCCTGGGCCACGTCCTCGGCGTCGGCTTCGTTTCGCAAAATGGCGAAGGCGGCGGCGTACACGCGGCGTTCATAGGGGCGGATCAACTCATAAAAAAGCTCGTGCTCGCCGTCGCGGACACGCCGGATCAGGTTTGCTTCGTTGACTATTTCGGTTGAACGCTGGGCTGGAGGTTCCAGCGAAATCATTCTTTCCGGCATCGCTGCTCACCGCACGACTGAGGTCAACATTGGCACATTATTATGCCCGAGAAATTGCCATTGAAGGCTGGCGCCGCGGAGCGGATCTCGACCAGGAAGCTCAGATCGACACGAGCCATGCATCTGATGTGATTCGCCTGCGCGAAGTAAGTTACGCGCCGTCTCATTTGACTTGCCCTATCTACCCACCTAAGATGGCTGCTCAATGATCGGCCAGACCATGATCGGCCGAACCATCCTGCATTACCGCATTGTCGAGAAGCTGGGCGGCGGCGGAATGGGTGTGGTGTACGCGGCCGAAGATCTTCGCCTGGGCCGGCGCGTTGCTCTGAAGTTTCTGCCGGACGATATGCAACAGGACGCTCAGGCCCTGGAGCGTTTCCGCCGGGAAGCGCGCGCGGCGTCCGCTCTCAACCACCCGAATATCTGCACCATTTATGACATTGGCGAGGAAGAGGGACAACACTTCATTGTGATGGAGTACCTGGAAGGCATGACCCTCAAACATCGCATCGAGGGCAAGCCCTTTAGCGTCGAGCAACTGGTGGACGTCTGCGCCCAGGTGGCCGACGCGCTCGACGTCGCGCATGGCGCGGGCATTGTGCATCGCGATCTGAAACCTGCGAACCTGTTTCTGACCAAGCGTGGACAAGCGAAGATCCTGGATTTTGGTTTGGCGAAACAAGCAGGACCAGCGCCTCCGCCGCCGGCGCCAGCAGGCGAGTCGTTGCCGACCATGGCTTTTGATGCGGCCCACCTCACCAGCCCGGGCAGCACCGTGGGCACGGTCGCCTATATGTCGCCGGAGCAGGCGTGCGGAGAAGAACTTGACGCCCGCTCCGACCTGTTCTCCTTCGGCGCGGTGATGTATGAGATGTCCACTGGAGTACAGCCCTTCAAGGGGAACACATCGGCAGTCATTTTCGAGGCTATCCTGAATCGCGCGCCCACGGCCCCAGTGAGGCTCAATCCCAATCTGCCTGTGGAACTTGAACGTATCATCAACAAGGCTTTGGAGAAAGATCCGGAACTGCGCTATCAGGTGGCCTCCGAGATACGCGGAGACTTGAAGCGGCTCAAGCGGGAGATTGATTCGGGGAAGAGTTCGGCAGTCAGCGAGCCGACACTGGCTTCGGATTCTGGATCTGCAGCGCATGTTTCCGCAGCGCCAGTCTCATCGGCCGCTTATGCGGCGACCCAAGTTCCCGGGACGGTAGTCTCCGGCTCAGGGGTATCGGGGCCGATTTCGGCGGCTGGGGTCGCGTCCGCAGGTAGACGCAAGGCCTGGATCTGGCTGGCAGGGGCGGGCTTGATCGCAGCTGCGGCAATTGGTGGATTCTTCTTCTTTACCAGCAGGGCGCGCGCCCTCACGGAAAGAGATTCCATCCTGCTCAGCGACTTCGTCAACACGACCGGCGACGCTGTCTTCGACGACACCCTGAAGCAGGCGCTGGCGGTGCAACTTGAGCAATCGCCTTACCTGAACGTTTTTCCCCAGGACCGGGTGCGGGACACGATGCATTACATGGGCCGTTCACCGGATGAGCGGATCACGCCCGACCTGGCCCGGCAGATTTGCCAGCGCGACGGCATCAAGGCGTTGATTGAGGGCTCGATCGCCACCATCGGCAGCCAATACGTGGTGGGTGTGGATGCGGTGAACTGCAAGACAGGCGACAGTCTGGCTCGCGAACAGGTTCAGGTGGACAAGAAAGAGCAAGTCCTCGGCGCCGTGGGCAAGGCAGCCTCAAACCTGCGCAACAAGCTGGGAGAATCGCTGGCATCGGTGCAGAAATTCGATGCGCCGGTCGAGGAAGCCACGACCTCGTCGCTGGAAGCGCTGAAGGCTTTCAGCCTGGGCGAAGCGGAGCGGGCCAAGGGATCGGAGTATACGTCGATTCCGCTTTATAAGCACGCCATTGAACTGGACCCGAATTTCGCCGTGGCCTATGCGCGTCTGGGCCAGGCTTATGCCAATACCTTCCAGACTGCGCTCGCCATCGAAAGTATGAAGGCGGGGTTTGAGCGGCGAGAACGTGCCAGCGAACTGGAGAAGCTCTATATTTCTACGCACTATTACGAGGTCGTCACCGGGGAAATGGACAAGGCAATCGAGGCCTATCAGCTCTGGAAGCGCACCTATCCGCGGGACTCCATCCCCACCAATAATCTGGCGGTTGACTACGCCTGGATGGGCAAATTTGATCAGTCCCTGGAGGAAGCGCAGGAAACCATGCGCCTCGCCCCGAATGACGCGTTCAGTTACGGAGTCCTGGGAGGAGCCTATTGGGGACTGAATCGCCTTGCCGAGGTGAAAGCCGTCCGACAAAAGCAGGTCGAGATCAAACTGGATGCCATGGGTGACCACGTTGACCTCTACGCGCTGGCTTTTCTGGAAGGCGATACGGCGGCGATGCAGCGCGAGGCGGATTGGGCAAAAGGCAAGGCCGGCGAGTTCGATATGCTGGAAGTGACCGCAGAAGCGGCTGCGTGTTCGGGGAAGCTGCAGAAGTCGAGGGAAGTGTACCGCCAGGCGATAGACACGGCGCAGCGCGCGAAACTGTATGAGAATGCCTCGGCAATCATGTCACGCGAGGCGGCGATCGAAGCGGAAACGGGGAACGTGGCTCAAGCCCGGGAAGGAGCGCGGTCTGCCTTGGCTTTGGATCGAGGGCGGCGCACACTGGCGCTCGCGGGTGTTGCCCTTTCCGCGGGTGGAGACATCAGTCAGGCTGCAGCAATCGCCGAGGAATTGAGCAAGCGTTTTCCGAGTGACACTCTCGTCAACGGGGTTTGGCTGCCTTCGATCCACGGCTGGATTGAGGTCAACCGCGGCAACCCCGCCAAGGCCATCGACATACTCCAGGCAGCCTCTCATTACGAGTTCGGCTGGCCCGCTCGCGTGATGCCTAATTATGTCCGCGGTCAGGCTTATCTGAAAGCACGACAGGGAGAGAAAGCCGCGGAGGAATTCCAGAAAATTCTGGACCATCGCGGCATCTGCAGTGCCCTGCCCTTGTGCGCGTTGTCTCACCTTCAGTTGGCGCGTGCGCGTGAGTTATCCGGCGATGCGGCCGGCGCCCGCACTGCGTACCAGGATTTTTTTGCACTATGGAAAGACGCCGACCCCGACATTCCCATCCTGAAAGAGGCCCAGGCGGAGTACGCGAAACTGCAGTAGGCCAGCGGACGGTTCGCAGCCCGTCGCAATGAGAATGCCGAGCGCAAGGGAGAGCGGCTGGCACTTCGGTGCCATTTCATCCCTGGTTCTCCACAGTCTTCCACCTGGTTGCCACTTGCATTCCAGTACACAAGTTCCGATAATCATTGACGAAAGCTTAACCGCCGTGTATCGCTACAGCCGCGCCGACTTGTTGCGCATTCTCCGGCTCGTTCCTCGCCAGCTTCAAACCTGGGAGAAGGCGGGATTGGTAACGGCGTGCGAAGATTATTCTTTTTTCGATCTGGTGCAAATCAAGAAAGTGCGCGACCTGTGCGCGCAGCGTGTTCGTCCGGCGGTTATCCGGCAATCGCTCGAAGCCATGCAGAAACAAGTTGCCGGGATGGAGAATCCGCTGCTCGAGGCGGGGGCCTACCAGAGCGGACACCGCGTCGCTTTCCGGCACCAGGGACGGCTGCTGGAGCCGATCGCAGGACAGTTCATGTTCGATTTCTCGGCCGATGGGAGTAGAGTTGTGAACAGCCCGCCGCGAAACGGACCGGAACTGGTGGTTACCGACGTTTCCGACTTGTTTGCGCGCGGGATCATGCTGGAAGAAAATCCCTCCACGCAGAGCGAGGCGATCACTACCTATTTGAAGGTTCTCGAAATGGATCCCATTCACGCCGCCGCGCACATCAATCTGGGTACGCTATATTACAACCGTCAGGAATATGCGCTCGCCGAAAGGCACTACCGTTCGGCGATTCAGATCGATCCGCGCTACGCACTCGCCTATTTCGACCTGGGCAATGTGCTCGACGAGACTGGACGCGTCGAGGAAGCCATCAACACTTATAAGACCGCGATTCAGCTGGCGCCCACCTACGCCGACGCGCACTACAATATCGCGCTGGCCTACGAGAAGATACGCGAGCCGCGCAAAGCGCTGCAGCACTGGCGCGCCTATGTGAAGCTCGACACCACCGGGCCCTGGACCGTCCACGCCAAACATCAGATCCAGCGCATTCTGCAGGGCGACAGCCTGAAGCTGGTGCACTCCCGCAAAGCGACCTAGGAATGCCGCATAAGGCGTGTGTTTGTACCGCGGCCCTGGGGAAGTTGTTTCCAGCTATACTTCTGTTTCACCTCTCAGGTGTAGGAGACCGCGAATGAACCTCTACCGTTGGATTTGGATGTTGACTCTGGCAATGGCGGTAGCCGCGTCCAGCGCGTTCTGTTTTGGCCAGTCGGCCAAGAAAGAGAAAGAAATTTACAACGAAAGCGCCGATGCGCACGCCGAAATCAAAGAGGCTCTGGAGAAGGCCACGGCGGGACACAAGCGCGTCATTGTCGTGTTTGGAGCAAACTGGTGCTACGACTGCCATGTGCTCGATGCAGCTTTTCATCGTTCGGACCTGGCGCCAATACTCGCCGCCAACTATGAAGTTGTGCATGTGGACATCGGAAAGGGAGAGAAGAACCAGGACCTGATGACGAAGTACGAGGTCCCGATGAAGCGTGGCATTCCCGGGCTGGCCGTCCTCGATGCCGATGGGAAGCTGGTTTTCAGCCAGAAGAACGGCGAATTCGAGAATGCGCGAGCGCTTGCCCCGGAAGATTTTCTAGCGTTCCTGAACAAGTGGAAACCCGGAGCGCCGAGCCGGTGAGAGTCTGAAGGCTTGCAAGAAAAGCCGATATTCGACGCCCAGGCATGTGATTTCGAAAAGGTGGTATCGCTAAAGCGATACCCTGATACGAAACCAACGCTTTTTTACGCAGCCTGCTAGATCGCCCAGTTGCCCGACAAAAAAAGGCGCGGCTTGCGCCGCGCCCCAGGAGAGAAAGCAACTGCTCAGTTGTTCACCAGCAAACCAACCACAAGTTAGTCCACCACCAGCTTGTTCTCAACGCTGAACGCGCCGGGTACAGCACTTGCTCGCATTCCGGCAATGGTCTTGTCCATCGCGCTCTGGACCGTTCCGTAGAGCATCACGTGTCCGTTGTCCACTACGATGCGGATCGGGTCGACCGGGTCGCTCGCGTAGCGACCGAGTACGGAGTCGCGATAAATCGCGCCGGCTGTGCGCATCCGGATCGAATCGTCAAACATCGAAACTGGCAGCACGGTCACGTCGTTCACAACATCCTTGACGCCGGGCGTGCTCGCTACGATGGCGAGCGCCGAGTCTTTCGGCACATCCCACAGGGTGTCACCGCTCAGTGTGACCACGCCGTCTTTCACGTTGAGCGCAATATAGTTGAACGCGTTGTCGTAGTATCCGACGCGGTCATAGGCCAGCTTTTTTGCCAGTTTCTGTTGAAGCTGGCCATCGGGCACAGTTTCTCCCGCGACCGCAATGTCATTGCGAACACCAGTGACGTTTGCCAGCTTTTTCACTTTCTTCGCGGCATCGAGCTTGTCCTGGTAAAGGCTGACGGTGCCGGTCAGGGTCACGATGCCATCTTCGACGCTGGAGCTTACGTTCTGCAGTTGCTTCGCGTCATGAATCTTCTGGCTGACCGCCTGCTGAATCTGCTGATCATACCGGCCGGTGGCGGCCATTGCAGTCATACTCAGCAGGACGAGCAACGCCACAATCAATGCAAATCCTTGTTTCTTCATGGTTGCCATCCTTACTGGAATTCCGGTTCCCCACAGTATTAACCGGTTAGTTAAATAGATGCGCGAGGGGAGTGGAGGGATGCGCCCGCAGGGCGGCTTTACAAACTATTACTTTTACAAACCATGACATACGGACTACCCGGAGTTAGCTTCGCTAGAACGGAAAAGGGTCGGTAGGCTCGCCTGCCGTTTGACAGTTGCTTGTCATAACGACTAATCTCACATCATGCCGCGTGGTTTGCAGGCGGAACTCAAACAAAAACTCCCATTCACCAGCCGCGAACAGGAAGCCTATCTTTCTTTGCTGCGTACCGCCGATGCGCTCCAGGCACGGGTGGAAGCTCGTCTTAAAGACTTCGGACTTACCGGCACGCAATACAACGCGCTACGTATCTTGCGCGGCGCTGGGCCGGAGGGCTTACCATGCCGCGAGATCGGCGAGCGCATGATCACGCACGATCCGGACATTACGCGTCTGCTCAATCGCCTGGAAGATCGCGGCTTCGTCGAGCGCACGCGCGCCCGGCACGATCGCCGCGTCATCTACGGAAAGATCACCGCTGCCGGGCTGAAGCTGCTGCGCGAAATGGATGCGCCGATCGAGAAGCACGGCCGCGAAATGCTTCGCCACGTCGGACAAGAAAAATTGAAGCAGTTGGTTGACTTGTTGGAGTTGGTGAGGGGCGGGAAGGCTTCTCACCGCCGCGACGCCGAGGGCGCAGCCGAGTAAAATTTCCAGCGCTAGCGCTATCCCGTCCGCTTTGCGACTTTCTTCTTTGGCGATGGAGCATCCTTCCTGACGGCAGCTTTGCTTGGAAAGACCCGTGCGAAAATCTTGTCGATGTTCTTGAGCTGCCGCTTCAGGTCAAACGCATGCTCGATCTTCGCTTTCGGCACGCGTCCGCGGATCTCGGGATCGTTTAAAATCAGCTCGTGGAAGTCGAGATTCTCGTTCCACGCGCGCATAGCGTGGCTTTGCACCAGGCGATACGCGTCCTCGCGGGAGACGCCGCTCTCGACCAGATCGAGCAACAACTGTCCGCTGAAGACGAGGCCGCGCGTGCTCTCGAGGTTGGCCAGCATGCGCTCGGGATAGACGAACATGGTCTCGATCAGGGTCGCCGTCTTATTCAGCAAATAGTCGGTGAGCGTGGTCGAATCCGGGATGATGATGCGCTCGGCGGATGAATGCGAAATATCGCGCTCGTGCCAGAGCGCGACATTCTCGAAGCCGGCCTGCGCGTTCGATCGCACCACGCGCGCTAGTCCAGAAATCTGTTCGCTGGTTACAGGATTGCGTTTGTGCGGCATGGCCGACGACCCCTTCTGCTTTTCACTGAAGTATTCTTCGGCCTCGCGGACCTCGGTGCGCTGCAGGTGGCGAATTTCGGTTGCGATCTTGTCGAGGGTCGACGCAATCGTGGCCAGCGTTGCGAGATAGTGGGCATGGCGGTCGCGTTGAATCACCTGCGATGACACTGCGGCGGCTTTCAATCCCAGGCGCGCGCACATCTTCTCTTCGAGTTCGGGCGTGAGATGGGCAAACGTTCCTACCGCGCCCGAGAACTTGCCCACGCGGAGATCTTCGGCCGCGGCCTTGAAACGCGCGACGTTGCGCTGCGTTTCCGAATACCAATTGGCAATCTTGAATCCAAAGGTAATGGGTTCGGCGTGGATGCCGTGGGTCCGCCCGATCATCGGCGTGTCTTTGAATTCCCAAGCCCGCCGTTCAAGCACTTCGGCAAGACGCTCCAGGTCGCCGGCGATCAGCGACGAAGCTTGCTGGATGAGCAATGCCTGCGCCGTATCGACCACGTCGTTCGAAGTCAGGCCATAGTGGAACCAGCGGGCGTGGGGGCCGACTATTTCGGCTACGGCTGTTGTGAAAGCGATGACGTCGTGCTTGACCTCGGCTTCAATCTGGAAGATGCGGTCAACGTTGAAGTCGGCGCGCGCGTGGATCGCTTTGGCGGCATCTTTCGGCACGATGCCAGCGGCGGCGAGCGTTTCGGTCGCGGCGACCTCGACCGCCAGCCAGGTGCGGAAGCGGTTCTCGTCGCTCCAGATGCGAGCCATCTCGGGCCGGGTGTAACGTGGGATCACGGGGATTTCTCCTGAGGGGGAACTGGGAATTGTAAATCCCATGTGCCTTAAAAGCACGTGACGGTTCGACTCCGTCTCGGGACACTGCTCAACCCATTCAAGATCATCTGGTTAAGTAGGGGTGCGATGGCAAAGGCTGTGTGAGGATTTCCCGGTTTTGGACCCTATTCTTCAACTGACGGCAGTATCACCCGCACCTGACATCCCCCTTTTCCATTCCGATTAGACAGCTCAATCGAGCCCCCGTGCGCTTCGGCGATCTGGCGCGAGAGCGCCAACCCTATACCGCTGCCCGCCGGTTTGGTTGTATAGAACGGCACGAATGCGTTGCTCGGATTCAGGAGGCCGGGTCCGTTATCGCTGACCGTTAAGAGAACGCTCCGATCTTCGACCACCCAATTCAATGTTACCTGCGGCTGTCGAATCTCCGCATCGCTGGAGGAGTTACTCGGAGGGCCGTTAACAGGTCCTAGCTCAAGCGCTGCTTCGACCGCATTGCGAACGAGATTGATCAGCATCTGTTCGATCTGGTCGGCATCCACTTTCAGCATCACATCCGGGCCCCGTGAAATTGCTACCGCTAGCCGGGTCTCGAGAAAAACAACCCGCTCTACGATCGGGAGCAGCGCAACTTTCCTGATGACAGGCGGGGGCATCTGGGCCAATTGCCGATAAGCCTGAAGAAACCTGTTCAGCGATGCGGTGCGATCTTCGATGATTGCCAGACCGCGTTCAAAGTCTCGACGCTGGTCGGGATTGAGTTCGGTTTCGGCGAGACGGCTGCCCAGGCTTCCGGCGATCGACTTGATGGGGGCCAGCGAGTTGTTGAGTTCGTGTCCGAGTACTCGGATCAACCGTTGCCATGCGCTGCGCTCCTCCTCACGGAGGGCTCGGCTGACGTCCGACAAGACAACCAGAGTGTGCGGCACACCTTTTTCCCGGAACTTGCTTTGCCGCACCAACCAACGGGCGCTCGGACTGTTGGCCGGCAACGCCACCAGCGCCTCACTCCCCACGCTTAGGCAATTGGCCAGCCCGATGTCGTCGGCGGTACGTCCCAGGAGTCGAATCGCAGCTTGCTGGAGAAGCTTTTCGCCCGCGGGGTTGACCAGTCTAAGGACTCGGTCCGGGTCGAATGCAAACAAAGGAGCCTCGATTTCTTCTACGACTCGCCGCAGGAGCGCAGTCGCTTCGATGGCACGGATTCGCTGATCCGCGAGCAGATCGGCGAGGGCATTAACTTCGAGCGAAAGCTCCCCCAACGCATCGTCCGTGGCGGCTCCACGCGCCCGAAAGGAATAGTCCTCTTCGCGAAGCGCCGCCACTATGTTTGCCATTGTCTGCAACGGCCGAATCGTTTGCTCGTGTAGTGCCAAGGCCAGCAGCCACCAGACAAATACCTCTACGAATAAGAGTGCCAACTTCGATCCTGCGGACCAGGGCTCCCGCCAGATGAGAACGCCGCTGACCACAATTCCGGGTAGGGCGACGAGGAGTGAGTAGAGGCTGATGCGATGCTCGTAGAGGAGGCGAACCCGTTTGCGAGGAACCTTTCGCGTTTCTGCCTTGCCGCTGGTTTGCGGGCTAAAGGCCATACTTCTCCATGCGTCGATAGAGCGCACCACGGCTCAGCCCCAAGGCTTCGGCGGCTTGGCTTATATTCCCCTGAAAACGTTGCAGGGCCTTTCGGATCAGGAGCGTCTCCACCGCCTCCAGGCTGAGTTCTTCGAGATTCTGGGCCTGCGGCCGCTGCAGATTCAGGCCGAGATCGGCGGGTTGAATCTCCTGTCCACGGCACATCAGCACGGCACGCTCCAGCGTGTGTTCGAGTTCTCGAACATTGCCAGGCCAGGAATATTGCGCCATGGCTTGGAGAGCAGAAGCATCGAATCCGCCGATTTCCCGGCGATAGCGCGAGGCGTAACGGCGGAGAAAATGGATTGCGAGCGTCGGAATATCTTCGCGCCGTTCCCGGAGCGGCGGCACATGGATTTCGACGGTGTTGAGCCGGAACAGGAGATCCTCCCGAAACAGGCCTGAGGAGCACGCAGCCTGAAGGTCGGTATTCGTGGCTGAGATCAAGCGCACGTCGACCTTCCTCGACCGCGATGCCCCCACTCGCTCGATCTCGCCGGATTCGAGCACGCGCAGTAATTTCGCCTGTTGCCGGATGGGCACATTTCCGATTTCGTCCAGAAAGATCGTGCCCCCGTCGGCCAGTTCGAAGCGCCCGATGCGATCGGTCCGCGCGTCAGTGAAAGCACCCTTCACGTGGCCGAAAAGTTCGCTCTCGAATAATCCCTCCGCCAACGCGCCTGTATTCACCGCCACCAGCGGGCGTGAGGCGCGTGAAGACAGAGCATGCAGGGTTTGCGCGACCACTTCTTTGCCACTGCCATGTTCGCCTGTAATAAGGACATTCGCGTCGGAAGGACCGACTCGTGCAATCGCCTCCAGGACGGGCTGCATGGACGCCGCCGAGGCGATGAACTCCGGGCGGCCTTGAGCCTGAAGAAGTCGGTTCTCCGCCGCCAGCCGTTCGGCGTGCTGGAGGGCGCGATGCAATTCGATTTGCGTCCGCAAAATGGCAAGCAGGCGCTCATTCTCCCAAGGTTTTTGGACGAAGTCTCGAGCCCCGCGGCGCATCGCTTCGACCGCCAGTTCGACATTACCCCATGCCGTCATGACGATGACCGGAAGGTTGCTGTCTAGCGCCACAATTTCCGAAAGAAGATCCAGGCCCTCTTGACCAGAAGTGGTGTCCCGCGTGTAGTTGAGATCGATCAGTAGTGCATCATAAGAATCCGTCGCCAACGCCTCCCGCACCTCGGCGGGAGAATTGGCACTTTCCACGCGGTAGCCGTGGGGATGAAGCAGAAGTTGGAGGGCTTCGAGTATGTGCGGTTGATCGTCGGCCGCTAGAATGCGTGACGCGCGGTTCTCGGAGGGATAGTAAGGCACCACGTTGCGGAAATCTTGCGGCTTGGCCGAAGTCGGCATGCGTTATGGAGACGAGGCGGTAACCGTGCCGGTGACCGCATCCTGAATCAGCACTCCATTATGTTCCAAAGTAGCCCCGGTGGTGCGATCAAGTTCGACTTTGGCTTTCTGGTAGGTTGTCATAGCAGTAACCAAGTCGAGTTCGGACATCGAAAGATCGCGCTGCGCAGTCATGGTCTGGTAGCTGGATCCCGACCCCAGTTCTTGTTCCTTCTTTGTGATTTCGAATGTGCGTTCGGCAAGATCCCTGGCCTTGCGGGCTGATTCAACCCGGGCACGCGATTGTTCCAGTGCATATTGCGCGTTCCGCACCTCGATCCGAATCTGTTTTCTTAACTGCTCCTTACGCAGGCTGGCTTGGCGGCACTCCAACTCGGAACGGTACTGGTCGGCCTTGGCGACGCGGTTGCGAAATGGAATACTCAGGTTGAGTCCGACGTAGTAGTCTGGCGATGAATTATTGAAAGCATTTTGCAAGGCACCCGGCAGATCGGTCGGGACGGTCGATTTGACGGTGACGTCGGAGGGCACCAATCCCGCAAGACCACTGCCGCCGTAGTAACCCACCAGGGAGAGGGTGGGCAGGAGGGCATTCCGCGCGGCCTGGCGGCTGATTTGGCGGTTCGCCAGATCGACGTCGGTCTCCAGCAATTCCGGACGATTCCGCAGTCCTTGCGCAATCAGATCGAGAATCGGCTCACTCGCGTCCGCTTCGGTGTTGGTGGTCTGCATACGATCTGTCGGGACGACCGGCATCTCTCCCAGGGTAGGATCGTCAAGGCTCTTGGTGAGCGCATTCTTCATCAGCGATTCCTGGAGCTGGAGGTTCGTCCGCGCCACGGTCAAATCCTGGTCGCGCCTGGAAACCTCAGCTTCGGCCTTCATCACGTCCATCTCCGGAATGCTTTCCAATTGCAACTGCTTCTTGGCGTTCTCCAGAGTCTGGTTGGCGAAGGTGAGAGACTGCTCATTCACGTTTGCCTGCTCGTAGGCGCTGACCAAGTCCCAATAAATGTTCTCGATTTGCGTGACCGTGGCAATTACCTGGTCTTTGAAGGCGATGTCGGAGATCTTCTTGTTGTTCTTGGCGATCCGCAGGAAGCGCAAGTTCGGGCCGAAACCAAATCCCGCGAGAAGCTGCTGCTGGAAAGTGAAGCGGTAGTAAGTATTCAATGCCGGCGACAGGAAGATTTCGGGGCTGTTCGTAGTCTGGCGACTGTTATTGAACTCAAAAGAAACCGTGGTCCCGGTGGAAAAGGCCTGTGTGTAGAGGGCATTCACCTGCGCCGTATTCAGTTGCAAAGACGGGACGTTGTAGAGCACGGCGCTCGACTGTGGCAACGTGAGATGCTCAATCCCCATGTTCACATTGAGGGACGGATCATACGACGCCACGGGAGTTCCAACGCCCAACGTGGATTGCACCAATCCTGAGGCGCCCGCGCCTGCGCCACCGGCGCCGCTCGTCGTGCCGCCTGCGCCCGCTCCCGGCGCTCCCGTCCCGAAGCCCCCGACTCCTCCTCCGGGAGTTCCTTGCACCACGCCGGTGTTTACGCCACGAAAACTTCCGCCCGCCTTGGTGCGGAGCAGATCCGTATCGGCAATCGGCAGGTTGTAGCGGGCGATGGCCAGATCCAGGTTGTTCTCCAGCGCGAGGTCAATCGCATCTTTCAAGGACAGGTACAACTTTCCGTCACGAATCAGGCGGTCGAGACGTGGAGAATTCGTAAGCACCGGCTCAGCCACATGCTCGGCCATGTACGGACTGAGCGGATTGTGCGATTGGGGCATTTCCAAGCCAGGCGGCGTGCGCACCTGCGCTTGGGCTATGGCCGCTGTGAGCACGAGCAGCGCTGTCATCAGCGGAATGTCACAGCACCTTTTACGGAAACAGACCTTCATCGCTTCACCGCCGCGTCGCTGGGCACCGTCGTTGGCTGTAGATTTGGATTTGCCGTATCGCCAACCAGCCAACCGTCGCGCAACTGGAGGGTGCGAGTTCCAAAAGCAGCGTTCGTTTCGGAGTGCGTGACTTGCACGATCGTCGTTCCCTGGTGATTCAATTCGCGGAAGAGTTCCATGATCTCCTTGGCTTGCGAGGAATGCAGATTGCCGGTCGGCTCATCGGCGAGCAGCAACGCGGGCTTATGAATGACCGCGCGTGCGACCCCGACCAACTGCTGTTGTCCGCCAGAAAGCTGGCTCGGGTATAGATCTTTCTTGGCGACAATCTGAAAGCGATCGAGCGCGTCGGCGACCAGACTCTGCCGCTGGCTGCGCGGAATGTCTTTGTAGGAGAGCGGCAGATCGATGTTCTCCAGCACCGTGAGATCGTCGAGCAGGTGATAACTCTGAAAGACCATGCCGACATTCTTCTTCGCCAGTTCTGCGCGTTCCTTCCTTTTCAGAGTGTGCGCGGCCTGCTCGCGGAACCAGTACTCGCCCAGCCACTGGTCGTCCAGGAAAGCGAGGACATTTAATAAGGAGGATTTCCCCGCACCCGACGGCCCCATCACGGTGATGAACTCGCCCTGCTGAATTTCCAGATTAATGCGCCGCAGAACCCACGTCTGGCCGGCTCCGGTCTTGTAACTGCGTTCGACGTTTTTCAGGTGAATCATTTCACTCCCAATTGTCACAAAATTCGTTTCACTCGTATCTCAGCGCCACCATGGGATCGACCTTCGCCGCCCGCCGTGCGGGGACATACGCTGCAATCAGCGCAATCGCAATCATCGACACAACGCCAACACCAATCGGGACAGCGCTTCTAACCGGCAAGTCCTGGATCAGAATTACAACGAGACTCTTGCCCCAGAACGCAACGGGCGCTCCGATCAGCAGGCCTGCCAGGACCATGGCCAGCGCGTCTCCAAGCACCATCCTGATCACATCGCTTCGCGTCGCGCCTAGCGCCATGCGGATGCCGATCTCATTGACGCGTCGCGCCACCGTATAGGCGAGGAGTCCGTAGAGGCCGATGGCCGCAAGCACCGCCCCCAGAGCGCCGAACAGTCCCGAGAGGAGAGCGATGAGCCGCTCCGGAACAATGGACGCATCCACTTGATCAGTCAGCGTAGTAACGCGCGTAACCGGCACGGTCTTCAGCAAGTCGCGCACCGTGCGGCGCACATCGCTCTCCACGGAAGCTGGGGCAATACTGGTCCGAAGCACGAATTTCGAGCCGACCCAACTCTCCTGGAACGTGTTGAGGTAAATCGTGCGCCAGGTGGCTTCACGGATCTCCATGTACTTTGCGTCGCCCACCACCCCTACGATTTCGTACGGTTGGTCGTCACCGTCGAAGGTGACATGTCGTCCGATGGAGTTGGTGTTGCCGAAATAGTAGCGGGCCATCGTTTGATTGATGATCGCCACGCGCGGGCGACCTTGGTCTAGGAAGCTGAAGTCGCGCCCCGCAAGCAACGGCGTGCCTAGGGTCTGGAAGTACTTAGGCGCAACCCAGTTCTCCATGACGTTGCGGATTTCTCCAGGGTGCGCCTGATAGCCTTCCACAGTGACGCCACGATTAGCACCCGCACCCGAAATCGGAGTAGCCGAGGTGAGCGTTACTGAACGCACGCCCGGAATCGCTTCCAAGCGCGCCAGCAATTCCTGATATGCACGGGACAATCGTTGATCGTCATATCCGCTGCGCGCCGGATCGAGAGTTACCAGCAGAATGTGATCGCGTTGGAAGCCCAAGTCGAGATGCTCGAGATTCGACAGGTAGCGAACAAAAAGACCGGCAGCGCTCAATAGCACCACCGACACAGCCACTTGCGCTGCCACCAGGCTCTTTCCAAAAAGCCGCCGGGACTTGGTCTCGCCGGTCCCTTTCGCTTGCCGCAGCAATGAGGCCGGGGCAGTGTCCATGGCGCGCAAGGCTGGAACCAGTCCGAACAGTAATGCGGTTACCACTGCGACTGCGGCGGTGAAGAGCAACACGCCCGCATCAATCCGGACATGGAATTCGATCGGTGGTCCTGGTCGCGGGGCAGCAAGAATGATCCGCACCAGCGCTCCAGCGCCGAAGTACGCCAGCCAAATGCCGAGCAAACTGCCAGCCGCAGAAAGCAGCAGGGACTCGGTCAACCCCTGGCGCAAAAGGCGAAACCGGCTAGCACCGAGGGAGACGCGCAAGGCCGTTTCGTGTTCCCGCGCTGCCCCGCGCGCCAGGAGCATACTGGCAACGTTGGTGCACGCAAGGAGCAACAGCAATCCCACCACGGTCATCAGCACCAGCAGCGGCTTCGTCCATTCCTCGCGCAGGCGCGACATTCCAGCACCCGCGGGTTCCATTTCGAACTTCATCTTGCGAAGAAACGGATTGTTGGTGACCCTGGCCTGCTCATCGAGGGTCGACTCGTACAGCACAGCGATTTCCGCATGGGCTTGCTCGATGGACACACCAGGCTTCAATCGCCCCACCAAACTCAGCCACCCACCCGCAGAGCTCGTGGAGCTGGGGTGATGGATCACCGGTTCCATGGCCAGTGGCAGCCAGACCTGCTGCTTGGACTCCACCTGCAACCCGGAAAACTCACGCGGCGCCACTCCGACAACTGTCACCGGCGCATCGTCCACCATAACTTGCTTACCGAGGATTGCCGGGTCGAGATTGAACCTGCGTTTCCAGTAGGACCAGCTCACCACGGCCACTGGGGAAGGATTCTCCATGAGGTCGTCTTCCGGGCGAATTAGCCGGCCGATCGCGGGCTTCACACCGAGGACTTGGAAGAAGGTCCCGTCCACATATGCGCCGTCCACGGTCTGAGCCTCCATGCCCTCGCCGCGCACGTGGAAGGATTGGTAAGCAGCGGCGAGCAAACCCGAGAACACATGATTGTGGTCCCGCATGAGCTGGTAGGTTTGCCAGGAAAAGCCATTGAAGTGGGGCTCACCTGGGTACCGGTGCAGGAGTTCCACAAGCTGCCCTGGATCTCGCACGGGCAGCGGGCGCAGCACGAGCGTGTAGACAAGACTGAAGATCGCCGTGTTTGCGCCGATGCCCAGCGCGAGAGTGATCACGGCCACGACAGTAAAGCCGGGGCTCTTTCGTAGCTGGCGCAGGGCGTGGCGAATATCCCGAAATAGACCGTTCATCGCTCTCTCCTACTCGTACCGCAACGCCTTCATGGGTTCTACCCGGGCAGCCCGCCGAGCCGGCAACATGGCGGACGCAAGTGCGACCGTGATCACGAGAAGAGTCATGATGCACAGGGTTAGCGGGTCACTGCTCGAAATGCCGTACAACTGACTTCTGACAGCGCTCATCAGCAGCAGCGACAAAGGCAGCGTAACTGCGATGCTGATTCCCGCCAGCCAAAGCACCTCGAACAACACCATCCGGACCACGGACGCGCGGGTCGCTCCGAGCGCCATGCGAATGCCGATCTCACTTGTTCTCTGCGTGGTCGAATAGGCCAACACTCCATACAAACCCACGGCAGCCATGAGCGCAGCGAGGACTCCAAAACCGGAGGCCAGCAATGCGATTACGCGTTCGGCGGTCAGGTTGTTGTCGATCTGCTCGTCCATGGTCCGGAAAGTGTCGAGCACCAGGTTGGAGTCCAGCGTTTGCATGGCGCGGCGGATCGTGCTTTCCGCGCTGTCGGGCCGCTGCCAGGTGCGGACGTAGAATCTCATCGAGCGAGCCTCCGGCGACTGGAGATAGGGCACGAACAGCGTGCGCGTGACCGGTTCTCGAAGGCTGGTGTGCTTCGCGTCTTTCACCACACCGACGATGGCAATGCCGGTTTTTACTCCCGTGCCGCCACCTTTGCCGATGTTGTGCCCAACCGCCTGCTGGGGATCTCCGAAGAAGTGTCGGGCGAAACTTTCGTTGACTACGGCCACGCTTTGCGAGCTTGCTGAGTCTTGGTCGGTGAATGCGCGGCCCGCCAGCATGGGCATCTGAAGGGTCGAGAAGTAGCTCGCGCTAACTTGCGGCTGCTCGACGTTCATGTCCTCGTCCGGCTTTTCAGAATATCCGGCGACGGTGATGTTCCCAGTTTCGTTGTCGTTCGCCAACTCGGGATCGTCGGTCGCCGCAACGGAACGAACTCCCGGCAAGCCGTTCAAGGTTTCGAAGACTCTCTGGTAGAGCGCAAAGGTGCGAGCCGGTTCGTAGCCGGCCATCCTGGGGTCAATCCCAAACGTCAGCAGACGATCGGTCGCAAATCCGGCATCGAGCGACTTGAGATTGTGCAACGTGCGCACGAACAGGCCGGCGCCAACCAGCAACATCAGGCTCAGCCCGATCTGCAGTGCTACCGAAACGCGCCGGAAACGGAGCGAACTACTCCTGGCGGTCATCCCTTGCTGTTTCAGCGCAGGCGCGAGATCGGGACGCCAGAACTGTGCCGCTGGAGCCAGACTGAAAAGGAGACTGGCAAACAGTGCCAACGCAGAATTGAAGAGCATGATCCGCAGATCGGGTTTGGAGGAAAAGGGAAGTTCGCCCGTGCCTCCGCTCCAAATCATGTTGATTAGCAGAGCCGAGACTCGTGGGGCCAGCAGCATGCCCAATAATCCTCCAGCAAAACCGAGGAGGAGTCCTTCCACGAGTAATTGCTGCACCACCCGCTTGCGCTTTGCGCCCAGCGCGTAACGCACCGACATTTCACGGATGCGCCCGGCCCCACGGACGAGCAACAGACTTCCTACGTTGGCGCATGCCATGAGCGCGACCAGACCAACCATGCCCATCACGATCAGCAGGGGCATCTGGACGTCGCTGCGGAGCGGGGAGAATCCCCTGGCACCGTCGAGAAGGGACAAGTGCGACTTGGCCACAAAGTGGTCGCGGAATCTTTCCGACACGCCTTTGATCTCCTTCAGTTCATCGGACCGGACCGAGGACCACAGAGGACCGATGCCTGCCTCCGCTTGTTCGCGGCTAGTCCCGGGTTTCAGTTTTCCGATGATGTTCAGCCAACTCGAGCGATGGTCATCGAGATCTTTGCTTCCTGGTATAACTTCCGACTTCATCATCATGGGCACGAACACATCTGGGGTGTCACCCATCACCACGCTGTGAAAGTCGGGCGGCGCGACGCCGACCACCGAGAAGGGATGCCCGTTTACCAGGATGCTCTGGTTCACGATTCCCGGGTCCGTGCCAAAGCGGCGCTGCCAATAGCTGAAACTCAACACGACTACGGGATTCGCGTCCGGCGCTAGGTCATCCGCGGCAACGAACAACCGTCCCAGAGCCGGTCGCAGAGCGAGCACATCAAAGTAATTGCCGGAGACGAGTTCCGCCGCGACCAGGTCGGGCTGGTTGTGCCACTGCACTCCGACCTGCGTCCAATCCGTTGCCAGCAGGCCACTAAAGACGGAGTTACGGTCACGCAGATCGCGGTACATAGGGTAGGAGAAGTAGAACTTTCCATCCGCCCGCGACTGGAGGTTCCCGGTGTTGCTGCCTTCGTACTTCAGAATCACCAGCCGATCCACATCCTTAACCGGAAGGCTGCGCAGAAGTGCTTGATCGAGCAAACTGAAAATCGCCGTGTTGGCGCCGATGCCGAGGGCAAGAGTGAGGATTGCAACCGTCGCAAACCCGGGCGACTTGCGCAACTGGCGCACAGCGTAGCGAAGATCCTGTAGCAGTCCGTTCATGCTTTCTCCTTACTCATATCGCAGCGCCACCATGGGATCGACCTTGGCCGCGCGCCGCGCCGGGATATAGCTGGCCAGGGCCGCTGCCCCGCCCAGCAACAAGGTGGACAAAACGAACGTTGCCGCATCGGTCGCGCCAATGCCGAACAACAAGCTTTGCAGGAGACGCGTGCTCAGCAGCGCTGCGAGCAGGCCGATGCCCAATCCCCAGCCACAGATACGCATGCACGTTTTCATCACCATTCGTTGGATGTCCGTGCTGCCTGCGCCCAAGGCCATCCGAATTCCAATCTCGTGAACTCTCTGGCCCACGTTGTAGGTCATGACCGCTTAGATCCCCATTGCCGCCAGAAGCATGGCGACGCCTGCGAAGATGGCTAACAACATCGAGGAAGAGCGCGCCGGGGAAAGTGACCGCGAAAGCAATTGGTCCATCAGGGCTATGTTGGCGACGGGTTGCTGGTTGTCGAGGCTGAGGACCGCACGCTTGACTGCCGGAATCAAAGAGCTCGCATCCGCAGACGCCCGAACCACGAGAAACATGTCAGTAATCGGACGCTGCAGTGTCGACAAATATATTTGCATCGAAGGTGGGGTATTCAGGGCATCGGTTTTCGTGCCCGCGACTACGCCCACGATCACGCTCCAGTCGTTCGGGGCGCTCAACACTTGTATGCGCTTGCCCACGGCATCCTGCCCCGGCCAGAGTTGTCGGGCCATGTAGTTGTTGATGACGACGACTTTGGGCGTGTCTTCCTTGTCGGTGTCGCTGAAATAGCGGCCGCGAAGCAGCGGGATCTGCATAGTGTGGAAATAGCCTGAGGTAACGAAATGCTCTTCCGCGAAGGGTCCCTGGCTATCCGGGGCCGGACGCCCTTCGACCTGAAAGTCTCCCGTTTGCCCGCCTTCCCCCAGGGGCACAAACGCCGTCGCTGCCGCGGATTGCACGCCTGGTAAAGTGCTGATCCGAGCCAGCAACTCGGTGAAGAATCGCTGGCCCGCTGCCGCTGAGTATCGAGCTTCCGGCAGCGCAATGTGCGCGGTGAGGAGGCCTTCCCGGTTAAAACCGGGATCGGTGTGAAGCATGCGATAGAAGCTACGCAGAGTGAGCATCGATGCAATGACCAGCACCAGCGCGAGCGCGATTTCGGACGCCACGAACGCAGTCCGCAGCCGCCCGTGTCCAGCCGCGTCGGTTGCGGTCCGTCCGCCTTCCTTCATCACGATGTTCAGATGGGTGCGCGAGGTGAGCAGCGCCGGTGCCAAACCAAACACGACTACGGCCAGCACGGAAGTTAATGTGGCGAAAATTGCGACTCTCCAATCAAGCGCGACCTCTGGAATCTTCTGACTCTCCGGCCAGACGCGGAGCAAGATCCGCGTCCCGCACCAGGCAAGAAATACCGACGCCAGCAATGCGATTCCCGCGAGCAGCCCGCTTTCAGTGAGCAACTGTCGCACGATCCGCCAGCGTGCGGCGCCCAAAGCCTCGCGCACGGCAATCTCCTGGACCCGGCTCGCGCCGCGGGCCAGCATCAGGTTCGCGACATTGGCGCATGCAATCAGCAGGACCAGCCCAACCGCTACCAGCAGAATCTCGAGAACCGGGCGAACGTCACCCAGCAATACATCGGTCAAAGGCACCAGAATTACGTCATGCTTGTTGGGCGGAAACTGCTTATTGATCTGCTCCTGGACTACCCGTATCTCGCTGGCTGCTTTTTCGCTAGTGATGCCAGGTTTCAGCCGTCCGATAACCTGAAGATAGTTCGTGCCATGCAAGTCGAAGGGCGGCTTGCTCTCGAGGGGAATCCACAGATCCGTGGGGATGGGACCTGCGAGGTCTGGCGTATTCGCCGGCATGATGCCGACTACGGTGTAAGTCACGCCGTCAAGCACGACCGGGCGGCTCACGACGCCAGGATCGGAACTGAACTGGCGGCGCCAAAAATCCTGACTGATGAGACAAACGTTGGGTCCTCCTTTGGTGTGCTCGGTCGGCAGAAATGATCGCCCGAGAAGCGGCTGCGCTCCGAGCAGAAGAAAATAATCTTGCGAGATATAGCGACCGCGAATTCTCTGCGGCTCCTCCACGCCAGTCAGATTGAAGCTGGAACGAAACGAGGCCACCAGTTGCGTGAACGAATGACTCTGGGCGCGCCAATCCAGGAAATCAGGAAAGGAAGTTGGAGTATGGTCGGTGTCGGAATAACTGTTCTCGAGGACAACCAACTGTTCCGGATGCTGGAAGGGCAACCGCAGCGCGGTAGCATCCACAATGCTGAAAACTGCTGTGTTCATGCCGATGCCCAAGGCCAGCGTGACCACCGCAACCACGGTGAAGCCAGGGCTCTTGCGAAGCTGCCGTAGTGCATAACTGAGATCCTGAAATAGTCCGGCCATTACTCTCTCCTACTCGTACCGTAACGCCACCATGGGATCGGCAGAGGCCGCTCGGCGGGCCGGCACGTAGTTTGCGAGGAACGCCACCAACCCTAGCAGTACGGAAACGCCAGCGAAGGTCAGAGGGTCGCTTGCCGTAATCCCAAACAGCATGCCCGACATCAGCCGCGTCATTCCAAGCGAAAGCAGAGCGCCTGCCGCGATCCCCACGAGAACGAGCGCCATCCCCTGCTTTACTACGAGCGCGAGCACATCGGGGCGCCGTGCTCCCAAAGCCATGCGGATACCGATTTCTTTAGTGCGTTGCGCGACCGAGTAAGACATAACACCGTAGAGTCCGATGGCCGCAAGCAGCATGGCCACCGCAGCAAAGATGGTGAGCAGTAACATGCTGAATCTTCTCGGTTGAACGGAGTTGGCGATGACGTCCTGCATGGTGCGGACGTTGGCGAGAGGGACGTCTTTGTTCACGCTCCAGACCACATTCTGCGCCGCCGAGGTCACGCTCGTGGCGTCGGAGGTTGCGCTGCGTATCGCCACGAACATCGATGGCCATTGCGCCTGGCCGAGCAACTGGTAGATTTCAGAGTGAGGCTCGGTATCGAGCCCGACGTGCCGGACATTACCGACGACGCCTACGATCTGCAGCGTCAGATTGTCCGGGCCGAAATTGCTCAGCTGTTTGCCAATCGGGTCCTGTCCGGGGAAAACGGTACGCGCCAGAGCCTCGTTGACGACCGCTAGATTAAGCGAGCTGCCGACGTCGCTCGCACTGAAGCTGCGGCCTTTCAGCAACGGGATCCCCATCGCGCGGAAATAGTCGGGAGTGCTGACGCGAATGTCCGCGTCGTGGCCCTTTTCGCTTCCGGGAACGCTGAAGCTGCGTGAACTGTTGCCTCCAGCCAACGGCAGCCTGCTGACAGCACCTGCAGCCCGCACGCCTGGCAAAGTCTGAAGCTGCTGCAAGACTTGTTGATAAAACGCGAGTTGGTGGGCGGGATCGGTGGAGGATGGAAGTCCAAGGTTAAAGGTCAAGAGGTGATCCGGATCGAAGCCGGGATTAACATCCATGAGCCGCGCGAAACTCTTGACTAGCAGCCCAGCACCAACCAGGAGAACTAGCGAGAGTCCGACTTCGGCGATCACCAGCGCGGAACGGGTTCGTGTCTGGTTCGCCGTGCTTACACGCCCGCCTTCCTTCAGGAATTCGTTGGGGTTTAATCGCGACCCTTGCAGAGCAGGAACGAGGCCAAAAGCAACTCCGCAAACAACCGAAGCCAGGAAACTGAAAGCCAGCACTTCCTGGTTGATTCCAATCTGCTTGAACTGACGGATATCCGGTGGACTCAATGCCAACAACCACGGAATGGCTGCGACCGCCAGGAGAAGCCCGAGGACACCTCCGACTAACGCGAGCAGAACACTTTCGGTAAGCAACTGACGGAGCAAACGCCGCCGGCTCGCTCCCAGAGTCGTTCGTATCGCGATTTCTTTGGCGCGCGACGTGGCTCGTGCCAGAAGAAGGTTGGCGACGTTCGCGCAGCCGATCAGAAGCACAGCGAACACGGCAGCCAGCATGACCAGCAGAACCGGACGAATATCACCGACCACATAGTCATGCAAGGGCAGAAAGCTCACGCCGGTCTTGTCGTTCGAATCCGGATACTGCTTCTCCAAGCGGCGGGCGATGGTATCGAGTTCCGCGCGGGCCTGCTGCACGGTCACTCCTGGCTTCAACCGCGCCCAGACGTCAAGATAGTTTCTGTCCCTGAATTGGCGTGGATCTTTGTCAGGTACCAGAGGATGGGTCGGCACGCCCCAAGGAGAGGGCAGCCATAGCTCACCGTACTCGTCCGGAGAAAAGTTCGGCGGCATCACGCCGACAACGGTGTATTGCTCGCCATTGAGCCGGATGTTCCGGCCAACAAGCGCGCGATTTGCGGCAAAGTAGCGCTGCCACAGGCCGTAGCCGAGCACCACAACATGATCGTTACCGGGCTGCGCATCGCTCGCCTGCAAACCGCGCCCGAGGATCGGACCCACTCCGAACAGAGAAAAGAAGCTGGGCGTGGTCATCGTGCCTCTGACCCGCTCCGGACGATCTCCCGCCGACAGGCTTCCTTGCCATCCGCGAGACGCTGCCATCTGGGCGAAGACCTGATTCTGCGAGAGCTGGTCTTGTGAGACCCAATCCAGATAGTTGGCGGGAGAGGCGTCGTCGGTCGATATGCCCTGGAATGTTTGTGAGACCTTTACAATGCGATCCGAATCAGGGTACGGGAGCGGATGCAACAACACTTGATCGACAACGCTGAACACCGCGGTGTTGGCGCCGATCCCCAGCGCCAGCGTGATCACCGCCACCGCCGTGAAGCCAGGGCTCTTGAGCAGCTGGCGCATTGCATAACGGAGATCTTGTAACAGTCCGGTCATTACTCTCTCCTCACTCGTACCGCAACGCAACTATGGGATCGACCTTGGCAGCGCTCAGTGCAGGCACCGCCGCTGCTGTGCCGGCGACCACCGCCAGCACAGCAGTCGCGAGCGCAATCGTGAAGACATCAGTGGGCGCGATGCCGAATAGCAAGCTGCGCAACGCTTGCGCCGCTGCAATGGCGCCCGCTATGCCAATCACCGTGCCGAGCGCTGTCAGCCGCAGAGCATGACCGATGACCAGCCAGAAAATTGCCCGGCGCTGTGCGCCCAAGGCCATCCGAACTCCAATCTCCGGGGTGCGCTGCCCCACCAGGAAGGCCATCAGTCCATAGATCCCCACCGCCGCCAGCAGGAGGCCCAATCCGCCCATCACGCCAATCAGTCCCGCCATAACTCGGTCTTCGTAGAGTGCCTCCCGCATGTGCTCTCGCAACGTCACGAGAGAAAGAACGGGGACTTCGTGGTTGAGTTCGCGCAGAACTCTTCGCACCGCAGGGGCCAACGCCTCCGGATCGACGTTGGTTTTCACTGCCATCGCCAGTTCGCCGTATTCGCCGCTCTTCATGGGCAGAAACAGGTAAGGCATCCGATCTTCGCGCACATCGTTGTACTTCCCGTCTTCCGCGACTCCGATTACCTCGTACTCATCTCCGTCTGTCCGCCCCAAGCGAACACGTTGACCTACGGAATCTCCATTTGGCCAGAAACGATTTGCCATGGCTTGATTCACCACCATGACATGGGCATTCGCATCCAAGTCGCGTTGCTCGATGACGCGACCGCGCACGATTCGGGTACCCATGACTGAAAAATATCCTTCACCGACGGGGTCGAAATTGATGGTGGCGCCCTCAGCGCCTGCGCTGGCCAGGTTGCCAGGAAGAAATACTTTGCGCGTCGCCCCGCCGCCACTCATCCCGAAGGGAAACCGCATCGCGGTGGTGGTCGCCGTCACTCCGGGAAGCGCCTGCAGCCGTCGGCGCGCCTCGCGCACGAATGCCATGCTGCCTTCCTCGCTCTTCGTGCCGTCATCCGGCACCAACTCCATGATGAGCATGTTCTGATGCGCATTGAAGCCGGGATCGAGAGCCAGCGCCTTTGTCACCGACCGTACCAGCAGACCGCTGCACACGACCATGACCAACGAGAGCGCGACCTGCGTGACGATAAGCGCGCTTCTCAACGTCCGGCGTGCGCCTGCAATGTGTGCGCCGGATTGCTTGAGCACGGCGGCCGGGGCTACATTTGCGGCCTGCAGCGCCGGAACCAAACCGAAAAAGAACAAGGAAGCCACCGCCGTCGCCAGCGCAAACAGCAGAGCGCGCGAATTCAGATGGGCGTCGATACCAATGGGAAAGCTGGTCTGCGGCAAAAAATTTGGGAGTCGGTTGAGGACAAAGTTACCCAGAAACAATGCGGCCCCGGTGGCAGCCGCTGCTAGCAAGGCGGTTTCGGCGAGCAACTGGCGAACGACCTTTCCCCATGAGGCCCCCAGGGCCAGCCGCGTTGCGATCTCCTTCCGCCGATACTCCCCGCGCGCAATCAAGAGACCGGCCACGTTGGCGCACGCGACCAACAACACCAACGCCGCTACACTCAGCAGTGCCAGGCCGACGTTTGCGAGTCCATCTCTGGTCTCGCTTTCACGCGCCACTGTCATTCTGCGCCCCGTGTTGGTGCCGGGGTAGGAACGCACCAATGCGGCAGCAAGGGTTTCCAATTCCGCCCTGGCTTGCTGGAGGCTGACGCCCTCCCGCAATCGTCCAAACAGTTCGTAGTCGCGCGATCCCCGAATGGTCTGCCTTTCGCGCTCTCCCGTGAGTTGCTGCCATGTCGGCATGGGAATCCAGAGGTTCGGCACCATTCCCGGGTCTGAACCCCGAAAACCTCGCGGCAGAACACCCAGTACGGTCACCGGCTGGCTGTCGACGACGATCGTCCGTCCCGGAAGCGTTGCATCACCGTTGAACTGCTGACGCCAGAATGGATAACTGAGCACAACCGATGGCCCTGGCGAATTCCGAAACTCATTTTCGGTGAATGTCCGCCCGAGTGCCGGCGTCGCTTCGAGCATGTCAAAGAAATTCTCCGAGACCACCGCCGCTGACACCAACCTGTTCTGCTTGCCGTCATCCACGAGCGCCCCGCGCTTGTCGAGAGCTGCCACTCCGGCAAGTGTCTTGGAACTGGCGCGTAGGTCCAGAAAGTCAGGGTATGAACTGTAGCCGCGCTCGACTTCCCCCTGGCTGCTGGGGTTGCTGGTGAAGATGCGCACCAGACGGTCGGCCTCTCTCACCGGCATCGGATGCAACCACAGTTCGTCCACGAAACTAAAAGTGGCAACATTCACGCCAATTCCGAGCGCCAAGGTCAGCACGGCGATGACGGTGAATCCCAGGTTCTTGCGCAGTTGACGCAAGGCGTAGCGCACGTCCTGCAACAACCCACTCATGCGCTCGTCTCCTGCAGGAGTTTCTTCAGTTCCTCTTCCGCCACAACTTTCCCGTCGAACAAGTGCACCTCGCGCTGGGCGTGCTTGGCAAAGCGCGGATCGTGCGTCACCATGCAGATCGTCGCTCCGTCACGATGCAGGTTCTGCAACAGTTCCATGACCGCTTCACCATTGCGCGAATCGAGGTTTCCGGTAGGCTCGTCGGCGAGCAGAATGGACGGCTTTCCGCCCAGCGCTCGCGCTACCGCCACACGTTGCTGCTGACCGCCGGACAGTTGCGACGGATAGTGCCGGACACGATGCGCCATGCCGACGCGCTCCAGCGCCTCCATCACTCGCGCCTTGCGATCCGCAGCCGGCATTTTTTGACGGTACGTGAGCGGCAGTTCGACATTCTCATAGACGGTCAAATCGCCAATCAGGTTGAAACTTTGGAAGATGAAGCCAATCTCCTGGTTCCGAATGCGCGAGCGCTCCGCGAAATTGAGATTCTCGACAGTCTTCCCATTCAGTGAATAGCGCCCGGCCGTCGGTGTATCCAGCAGGCCGATGATCGACAGCAGCGTCGATTTGCCGCAGCCCGACGGTCCCGACATGGCGACGTATTCTCCTTTATCCACCGACAGATGGATGCCGGAGAGAGCGTGCGTCTCGATCTCATCGGTGTAGAAGACTTTGGTCAGATCCTGAATCTGGATGAGTGGCTGTCCTGTTTCGGTCATTGCGGATTCCCTCGCTGTTTGAGTCTCTCTGCTTACTCGAGCCGGATACGATCGGTGTTGTCCCAGCGCGACATGTCGGACAAGATGACAGTGTCTCCTTCGTGCAGCCCTTCAATCACCTGGATCGAATTCACCGAGGCTCGTCCGACCTTTACTGGCACACGCAAAGCCCCCTGTCCGTCAGGGCTGAGTTTGAACAAACTGATGGTGCTACTCTCCTGCCCGAATGCTGGACGGCCGACATAGAGCACGTTGTCCATCCGCTCCAGGTCGATGGTTCCGTCCACGCTCAGGTCAGGCCGCGCGCCCTTCGGAAGTTCCCCGGTGAGTTTGACGTCGACCGTCACTGTTCCGTTTTGCACGGCCGGATCGACCCGCATTACTGTGCCTGCGATCACTCCGTTGTGCGTGTCGACCGACGCCGGCTCTCCAATCTGTACGTCACGCGCCTGCGTCTCGGCGACCTTCAGTGTGGCCATCAGGTGATCGGGTTCCACCACCTTCGCCAGCATGGTCCCGGGCAGAACGTGCTGGCCGACCTGCAGCGGGAGATCCACCAGCACGCCATCGATTCCAGCTCGAACTTTCAACGCGTCCAGCTGTTTTTGTTTGAGCTGCGCCAAGGTGCGCATTTGATCGACTTTGGCTTGCTGCTGTGCCATCTGCGACTCAATCGCTCGCTGATTGGCCGTGAGTCTCTGATTTTCGAGGTCATTCCTGGTGGTAAGTTCGTCCGCCTTGTCCTTGGACGACTTATAGGCCAAGCCCGAGATGACTCCGAGTTCGTAGAGCGCCTTGTCGGTTTGAGCTTGCCGTTGTGCCTGCGCGTCGTCGGCGTGCACGGTCGCAGCGCCGGCTTTCTGGTTCATCAGATCGCTCTCCAACTTCACCCGAAGGCTCTGGTATTCAGCTTCGGCGGCCTTCAATTGCAGCTGCGCGTCGACCGCAGCTTGCTCCGTCTGCGGATTGCTCATATCGAGCAGGATCGTGTCAGCTTTGACCTGCGAGCCCGGCAGCATATGAATGCGAACGACCGTGGCCTCGGTCTCCGCCGGAATCTGCCGTACCGCTTCCTGGCTGGGCACCAGCGTCCCCAGCCCACGCACCTGGCGCAGCATCGGACCCCGCTTGACGGTGTCAGTCCATACGGTTCCGCGCTCAACCGTAGGTGCCGCGGGCTTCAGCCGTGAAACTCCGACGGAAACCGCGGCCACGCCTACAACTACCGCCGCCACGATAATCGTCTGGCGACGACGCTTCTGGGTCTTGAACTCGGGCCGGGCGATATCCATTCGGTTACAGAGCGGCAACTGAGATGCCATCTTCTACAGGAAGGTAACTGTTCAGAAACATGGCAGATACTGCTGACGGCGTGGACTGGAAGAGACATGTCCTATCCTGAACTGGACGATGGTGTCCAAGAATGGACAGAATCCACGCTCCGATCGGACTGGAATCCGCCGAGGTTGGTTAGGGCAGGAGCCGGTAAGCGAGTCGCTGCACGAATCTAAATTGAAACCTTCTTGGCGGAGAACGGGGCGCTCCGCCCGGCTGGACGGGCGAGGACGCCCGTCGCTCCACCGTGTGAGTTCGTTTATTCCACCGTGTGCTTTGCCGTGTAACCTTCTCGCGCGTACACGATATATTTCACTTCCTTGCCCTTCTGGTCGCGAACCTTCAGCGGACCACCGTCCGGCGCCTGCAGTTCGACCTTCAGCTTGCGGTAGGTGCCGTCGAGCTTGGCGTTGGTGGGGTGGTAGCTGATGCTGTACTGGTTGCGGATGTCGGCCGCGATGTCGTGAAACATCTCCGGCAGTTCGCCTTGGAAGCGCGGGAAGTAGGCGCGGCCTCCGGTCAATTGCGCGAATGTCTTCACCTGGTTGTCCGCTTGCAGATAGTCAATTTGGTGGATCGGTATCATCCCGCCGCCGCGCGTCAGGCCCGTGCAGTGATTCACTTCACAGTACTCTCGAATCGCGAAGCCGACGCTGATGGGGTAGATGGTGACGTCTTTTGTGGATTTGATCTTTTTGAGGGTTTGATCCAGATTGAGCTTGCTGAAGCTGTCGTATCCTGTAGTGACAAGAATGATATATTTCTTGCCCTCAATACGATCGATTCTGTCCAGCGTGTCGAACAGCGCGTCGAACAAATTGGTCTCCGCGAAACCCGGCATACGCAGTTGGTTCAACGCCGCCATAACAGCGCGCTTGTCCTGGGTAAAATCCGCGAGGATGTAGGGTTTTATGTCGTAGGAGATCACCGACACCCAGTCATCCTTCTGCAGGGTGTTCGCAAATGCGTAGGATGCGCGCAAGGCTTCTACCTCAAAGCTGTAATTGGTCGATGCGAACTCAACCAGCAGCACGGCCGTGATCGGAGCCTGGCTCTGATTGAAAGTGGCAATCTGCTGCGGCTGGCCATCTTCCATGATCTTGAAGTTTTCTTTTCTCAGTCCCGGGATGGTCTGGCCGTCCTTGCTGGTCACCAGCACATCCAGGTTCACAACCGGCACGTTGACCGTGATCGAATAGTCGGGCATGTTCTCGATCTTCTTGGGTTTTTCGGGGGCGGGAGGCGGCGGTTCGTCCTTCTTCTTGGGGATCACATACGGGCCGACGTCGTTTTGCGGCCCACCCGCTGCTGGCGGGGCCTCCTGCTGGTTGGGGTTTGCCGGGGGCTGCTGCGAGGTGTCCGGGGCCTGCGCCGAGACGGTCGCGGCGACTATCCAGCAAAAAACAAATGCCAGTAGGATCACAAGCTTACGGGAAGCCAACGGGGCGCGTTTTGGAGCGCCAAAAACGCCATAAATCATGGGGACCACCTCGAAAACTCCTGTGCTAGTATAGATGCAAGAACTCCGCGGTTGGGATATTTTGCGGGTCGTAAGAAACGCCGTCTCCCCTGGCAAAACCTTCTGATAGCGACGCGGAGTCTAAGCAAGTAACAGGTCATCTCTGACCTCCGGGGCCAGTCATGGGAAACGCCACACGCTCACTCGCCACCCTTTTGTGTTTGCTGTCCGCTGTCGCGGTTCATGCGCAACAAGAAGTTACTGCGCACGATCGGCCAGCGCCTGGCACCATTCTACCTGCCGTCGTCTCTCCGGCGATCATGTCTCCGGCGATCATGCCGCTTGATCAGATCCACGAAGGCATGAAAGGCACCGCGCTCACGGTGTTCCAGGGTGTTAAACCCGAGTCGATGGACGTGGAAGTTCTGGGCGTGATGCGCAACGTGAACGGTCCCAAGGGCGACATTATCCTGGTCCGTCTGCACGGTACCAAGCCCGAGTATACCGGCGTAGTGGCTGGCATGAGCGGAAGCCCGGTTTATTTCGATGGCAAGCTGGCGGGGGCGCTGGCCTTCCGCATCGGCGAGTTCTCGAAGGAACCGATTGCGGGAGTGACGCCGATCGAGGAGATGCTGGAGATCAGTGCGCTGGATCGTCGTCCGGCGCCGATGCCGGTGCGCACCAGTCTTCCGGACGCCAATCCTTCAAGCGCCTATGTTGCGGATCAGAGCGGGACCACGCGGGCCGCCAGCCCCAGCGAAAACGCGGCATTCCCGGCCCAGAACTACAGCAACTACCTGAAGGCCATCGAGACGCCTTTGGTGTTCAACGGATTTTCCGAAGAGACCTTGCAGCGCTACGCGGCGCAATTCGCTGCGGCAGGCATCGTTCCCGTGATGGGCATTGGCTCGGCGAGCGATCGCAAACAGCCAGAACCGATCGAGGCCGGATCCGCCGTCAGCGCCGTGCTGGTTCGTGGCGACATGGATATTGCCGCCACCTGCACCGTGACTTACGTCGATCCGCAGCGCTTGCTCGCCTGCGGACATCCGCTCCTGCAGTTTGGCGAAGTGGATCTGCCGATGACGAAGGCTACCGTGGTGGCCACGCTGCCTTCGCCGATGAATGCGTTCAAGATCGTCAATACGACAGAGACGATCGGCGCGTTCGTGCAGGACCGCCAGAACGGGATTATGGGCGTGCCGGGACGAGACTCGAAGATGATTCCGGTGACCGTGGCTATGCACACTCAAGGAGAACATGGAGCGGCGACCAAGGAATTCCATTACGAAATTCTCAACAACGCGCGGCTGAGCCCGCTGGCCATGATGGCCACCGTCTTCAACGCGCTGCACAGCACCAACGAATACGGAGAAGACATTACTTACCGCATGAAAGGGGTGCTCAGCGTGAAGGGGTATCCCGACGTCACGTTGCGGAACATGTTTGCCCCGCAAGACAACGGGCAGCCCGCGGCAGCGTTGGCTGCTGCTACCATCGGCGACCGTTTTGGGCGCATCTACAGCAATCCCTTTGACGCTCCCGACGTTCAGGGCGTGAAGCTCGATTTCGATCTTGTCCGCGAGCGCCGCTCCGCTCGCCTGGAAGCCGCGCGCACCGACATGACGGAAGCTCGTCCCGGCGACCAGATTATGGTGGAGACCGTGATTCGTCCGTATCGCGGCGAGCGGCTGGTGCGCCAGATTCCCATACGAATTCCAACCTCCACTTCGAAGGGAACGCTGCGCATTCTGGTCAGCGACGGAGACACGCTCGACCGCATGCACCGCGGGACGCCCATGATGAACCGTGGTCTCGGTTTGGCGCCGACCATCGCATTGCTGAACAAGGAGCGTGCCAACGATCGCGTGTATGTTTCGCTGATCGGGTCCGATCCCGAAGCCATGGTCGCCGACAAGGTGATGCCGACGTTGCCGCTTTCCGTCATGAACGTCATGGACAATATGCGCGGCACACAGGACATGGTCGTGCTCGGGGAATCGTCGGTTAGCGAAGCTTCCACCGAGCCTCTCGACTATGTGGTCTCGGGCGCGCAGATGCTGACGATTAACATTAAGTAATGACTCCGCGCTTGCTTGTGGAGGGACGGGCGTCTCGCCCGTCCAGCCGGGCGAGGACGCCCGGCTCTCCTCCCTTAAAATGAGGTATGACTTTGGCTCGTAAGACGCTCGCTCTTCTGTCAACACTTGTTCTTTTCATTCTCGCGTTTTCCGCAACCGCCCTCGCCGAGGGCACCCGCACCTGGGAACAATCGAAATTCGAGGAACTGAGCAAAGGCACGGCCAAGGGCATTGCGCTGCGGAGTGAGGGCGGACTCGAACTTGCCCCAGCTTTCAAAGCGCTCGCCACCACGCCCTCGACCTATATCTGGTCGATCGCATCTGATTCGGCGGGCAACATCTATGCCGCCGCTGGATCTCCGGCTCGCGTCTATCGCATCACGCCGGATGGTCAAAGCACGACTATCTTTGAGCCGCAAGAATTGCAGGTGCAGGCTCTGGTCGTTGATAAGAACGACAAAAATGGCGGCGTCTACGCGGCGACTGCGCCCGACGGCAAGGTGTATCGTCTCGAACCTTCGCGTCTTCAAGCGGCGAAGGGCGCGAAGGCCGATGCGAAGACATCCTGGAGCGCGTCACCCTACTTCGATCCTGGCTCCAAGTACATCTGGGACATGGTTCTCGACAATGCCGGCGCGCTGTATGTCGCCACCGGAGATCACGGCGAAGTCTACAAAGTCAGCTCCAATGGCCAGCACACGCTGTTCTTTCAGAGTGATGAAGTCCACATTCGCGTTCTAGCGCTCGATCCCAGGGGAAATCTGATTGCTGGTTCCGACGGCAGCGGACTGGTTTATCGCATCGCGCCGAATGGCGAGGCGTTCGTTCTCTACAGCGCGCCCAAGAAAGAAATTACCGCCCTCGCCATCGACGGCGCCGGCAATATCTATGCCGCCGCTGCGGGAGAGAAGCACGCCGGAGCAACGACCCCGGGAATGGGCATCACGGTCGCACCAGCGCAGAACACTCCCGCACCCGGCGGCAATATCACCATCACCGCAGCTCCCGCCGCACCTATGGCGGCCTTTCCCGCGCCCGGAGTCGGCGCCACCGGCGGCTCCGAGATTTATCGCATCGCGCCCGATGGCGCGCCGTCACGCTTGTGGACCTCCCACGAAGATCTCGTCTACGCTCTCGGTTTCGATCAGCACGGACGTCTGCTCGCGGGCACCGGCAATCGCGGTCACATATTTGCCATCAACGGCGTCGACGATTTCACCGATCTGATCAAAGCCAGCGCTACGCAAATTACGGCCTTCGCCGCCGCGCCCGGTGGAGGGCTCTACGCCTCCAGCAGCAACCTGGGGAAAATCTTCGTGCTCGGTCCCGGCCCGGAGTCGGAGGGCACGTACGAAAGCGACGTGTTCGACGCACGGGTCTTTTCCCTCTGGGGACGCATCAGTGTTCGCGGCGGCGGCAAGTCCGACTTCGAACTCTATGCGCGCAGCGGCAACGTCGACAATCCCGACCGCAACTGGAGTCCCTGGACGCGGGTCGATCTTGCCGTCGACTCCGAACTCAAAATTCCGGCAGCGCGTTTCATGCAGTGGAAGTCCGTGCTCCATGCAGGCAATCCCGCTCCGCGAGTTGACGACGTCCTGCTGAACTACCTGCCGAAAAACGTCGCCCCCGAAATCGACGAAATCGTCGTGCAGCCCGGGTACCACTATCAGCCGATTCCGCATGTGACGGGCAGCGAGCCGCCAGCTCCCGGCCAGCCGCGCTTCGATCCTCCGCCGCCGGCGGTGCGCGACCGCGACTCGGTTGGCGTTCGCTGGCAGGTGCATGACGACAACGACGACCAGCTCGTCTTCACCGTCTACTACCGCGGCGACGGCGAATCGCGCTGGCTGCTGCTGAAGAACAATCTCTATGATCGCTACTATTCTTTCGACGCCAGTCTTCTGCCCGACGGCGGCTACACGGTGAAGATCATCGCTTCCGACGCGCCCTCGCATTCACCCGGAGAGGCGCTCTACGCCGAGCGCGTCAGCGCTCGCTTCGAGGTCGATAGCACGGCTCCGGTAATCGAGAACCTGACTGGCACTGTCGATGACAGGCAGATCGGAAAGCAAATTCATGTGCACTTCCGCGCCCGCGATTCGTTTTCGGCGATCAAGCGGGCAGAGTATTCGCTGGATGGAGGCGACTGGCAGTTCGTCGAGCCGGTGGGGCAGTTGTCGGATTCCAAAACGGAGGACTATGACTTTCGCGTGGCTGTGCCACCAGCAGAACCTGCGCCGCCTCCGATGGTCGAGAGCACCGGGAATGACCACGTGGTCGTGGTTCGCGCGTATGACCGGTTCGACAATCTCGCCGCGGCGAAAACCGTGATTCGGGGAAAATAGAAATCTGGCTCGTCGGGAATCGTAGTCCGGTTAGAGGCGAGGCCGAGCGTTCCACCCGGTGCGCTCGGGCACGGACAGCCGGGAGCGGCTGCAGCGGCTGTTCCTACGCAACCTTGGCCGGGCGGGACGCCCTGCTCTCCACTACCAAGTCTACTGCTGCGCGAAGATGATGGACGCATTCGCATTCGTCTTGTCCTCGTCCATCATCAGAAAATCTTTTATCGTGCAAAGAAGGCCTTGGCCGGAGCAACCCGCAGTGTCAAGAACGTAGATCACGTAGTTTTCGGGCGACGGAGGAGGCGGAGCAGTCAGCGTGATCGTGCCCGTACCCGGGAGGCTCAGCGTGTAAGTGCCAGTCACCGCTTGGAGCGGCGGTAGGTACGGTGGGTACTGCGTTCCGCTGACGACAGTGGGATTGGGAATGGGGGACGCTCCGGGGGCCGCGATTCCTGGGTACGTCAGGAGCAGGTTGGCCGCAATCGGAGTGACCGCGGAGCTGCCGCTGCCGGTGGTCGCTGCGGCATACGTACCCGGCAACACCGAATTAGCGAAAGTTCCGCTCCCTTGTCCCTGCGGATTCATCGTTCCGGTCATCACTGACGAACTGGATGGATCGAGCAGGAATCCGCGATTCTGTCCACTGGCATAAAGAACAAATGGAAGTGGGGCCTGGACTGGTTTCGCAGTCGGATTGCCCAGCAGGTTGAAGGTATAGCGTCCGTTGGTGCCACTGGCCGCGTACGTGTAACTATTGGAGCCTGAGGGGGGAAATTGGGCCCCGGAGAGGATCGTACCCGCGTTATTCTGATCAAACTGACCCGAGAAGTTTCCTTTGCCATCCGTCGTGCCCAGCGTCAGCGAGACGTTGGTATTCACTCCCGACAGAGCCGTCCCCGTGAGAGCGGAGACAGAAGTTCCCTTGAAGGCAGCGTTGTTGTAGGTCTGAGTCGAATCCTGGAGTACCATCGTTCCGGAAACCTCCGGGTGCGTGTTGTCGAAGGAGCTGGTGGAAATGGCATAGAAAGTCAGCGGATTCGTCTTGCTGGTCGTGCCGGAAGAAATAAAGAAATCGAAATTCATATTCAACGAGCCCGAGGTTAGAATCATGTGCCACAACCCGCTGATGTTCTGGTCAGCGGAGTAAGTGCCCACAACGCCGCAGGGCGACGCGCCGCAGATATTGGTATCGTTGCCGTTGTCGTTCACATCCATCTGGCCGCTGACAATCCCGCCACTTCCATTCATCGGCAATACTCCGGCAAACCCAACGCGGTTGCCGCTGGAGTCCACCCCGGTGAAGCCAAACGCGAAAGTCTGGTTGCCAGTGAAAAGGTTGGGTTGGTTGGCGGAAGTCCATTTCTGCGCGATGCCGGAGCCGGTGCCGAGGCCATCGGATTCGATCATCCGCATGTCGCCCGCGCCGTCGAGAACGACCTGGTATTGATTCGGATAAGAAACTCCCTTGGGCAAGGTCAGCGTCAGCGCCAAGGTGCCCGCGTTATTCGAGTTGTTCGCGTCGAAAGGGGTGGTGGTGTAGGAGCCGCCCGTTATCGCGATCGGGTTTTGGCCGGAAGGGCCGCTTGCGGTCAGCACTTCTTCCACGCCTGAGGAGATCCCCCCAGTCTTGCCGGTCGTGAAGTTTCCCACCACCATCACGGGTTGTTGGCTGCTGTCATAACCAGAAAACTGGAATGCGTAGGTGCTGCTCACGCTCAACCGGGAAGCAACAAGGGAGGCTGTGGCGACAGTGCAGCTCTTGGGGTTGTTGGAGCAGAAGTTCGGATCGAGCGTCGAAGCCGCTGATATCTGAAGACAGTTGCCGGCGCAGCTGTCCTGCGGCCCGTACGTGTAGGAGGCCACGCCGGGCGAAGACACATTTGGGGCGGGGCTGAAGTTCCCGCTCGCGCACTGCACTCCGTTCGCCTGGCAGGTCCAGTAAAAGGTTTGAGGCGCATCGTCAGGGACGGCTACGGCAGTAAATTGCTGGGTCAGACCGCTCCCCACGCTGAGCGTTACTGGCGCTACGTCGGTGGTGATGTCAACAATGGTTATCCCCAAAGTGCCCGTTATCGAGGAACTGGTCGTCGATGTCGCTGTGACTGTCACCCCTGACACTGCCGACGTCGGGGCCACGTAGGCCGCAGTTGGCGGGGTTGTCGCGGGCGTGACTGGCGTGAGCGTTCCGCACGGATTCCCACTACCCGTGCAGGCCGTGCCGCTCAGGCTCCAGGTAACGGGCAAATCTGGTCCGCTCGATGGTGTCGCCGTAAGCGTCACAGACTGGGTCGGGTAGATAAAGCTAGGGGCAACATTGCTGGGAGAGGTGATGGCTACGTCAATGGTGATTGGAACAGTAACCACGCCGTTGCCGCCCTTTGCGCAACCGCCAGCCAGCGCCAGACTCAGCAAAGCCATCGCGAACAGAAGATTTTTCATCATGATCAGATCTCATTAGAATTCGAATCAATTATGAACCAATTTCTCTTTTTCTCTCTCTCTTTGAACCCGCCCGTCGCGAATCCATTGCCCGGAAACAAGGCGCGAAAACACTCCCTTTAACAGGGACTTATCCCAAATTTAAGAGCAGCCATAATGGCCAATTTGTTATTTTAATCAGCAAGTTACAATGTACCTGAATTCAACATACTTTGTCTGGCGGGGAAGGTCACGAACGGGGCGGCATTCTAGCCAGAAGTTCTCAGTTTCCGGTTCTCAGTGCTCAATGGAGAGCCGCTACGTTCTACTTGATACCTGAAACCTGAGACTCGACAGCTGATTCTTCGGCGGCGGTCTCCAAAGCCGCTCGCTTTGCGGTTTCGATCAGCGGACGCAGCTCGGCGGCGGTGATCCCCAGCGTGCCCCCGGAGAAGCCGTCAATGTAAGCTGAGTTGATGCCTACGACTTCGCCGCGCAAATTCAGTACCGGTCCGCCACTGCCACCCCGCGCGGTGGGCGCGTCATAAATCAGCTTATCGCCGGTGACGTCGCCGATGTGCCCAAACGTCGCCGAAGGCCGGATCAGCGATAGCGCCGCCAGTTCGCCCGCCGTGTCGGCATCATCCGGATGCGACGAGAGCCGCTCGTACACAACCGCCGGCGATTTTGCCACCATGCCCGTCACTCCCATCGGATAAGCCAGCACACTCACCGACTCACCCACATGAGGCAGGATCGGCGACAGAGTCAGGGGGCGAAGTTTCTTCGTGAAGGCGGTGGCTTCGAAGCGCAGCACCGCCAGATCGCCGTGGGTGGCTACGGCCGCCGTCTCCAGCTTTACCGGAAGCGGCGAGCCGGGAAAATATGCCACCAGTTTTTCCAGCACTGGCGATCCGCCCTGCCGCAATGCCACAGCGACCTCGCGGTCGCCGTACCAGGGCTCGGCCACATGACGATTGGTGGCCAGGAGGCCCGGAGCTACTACGAACCCTGTCCCGGCCACGCGAGCGCGAAAACTCTGCGCTCGGCCGGAGACGTGATAAATCCCATAGATGTAAGCCACTGAATCCCGGGCATCGTCGACTACCGCAGCCGAAAACGATTGCTGCCGTTCCATATCCGCCACCTGGCGCGAGAGTTGGTGCACCTGCTGCTCCAGGCCAGAAGTCTCCGGAGGAGGGTAGTACTGCGCCATCAGTAAAGCGCCCACCAGCGCGAGCACTCCCAGCAGCCCCTGGGCAAAGCGCTGCCAGGTCTCAACCACTTCGCTTTCCCCATGATCGGAGTTGAGCATGCGAGTCAGGCCCGGCTAGGAGGGAGGTTTCCGGGTAGCAGCCACTATCCTGACGCATTCGGGGCGCGGCGTGTAGGGTACAGAAGTCGCGTGGAAGCGGGGCGAAGGTAACAGGCCCGTCTCTACACAAGCTATGGCTCGACTCCCAGACGCCTGGCCATCTCTTCGTAGAGGAAGCCTTCGTCTGGGCGGTACGGCTGGACCCATTCTCCATCAATCACGAACTGGGGGACGGCGTGCTTGCCGGTCCTTTTCAGGACCTCGTCGGCAGCTCCGGGAGTGGTCTCGATGTCGATATCGGTGTATGGCAACTTGTGCTGGTCGAGAAAAAGTTTGGCCTCGCGGCAATCCGGACACCAGGGGACGGAGTAAACGGTGATTTCAATGAGGTCGGGTTTCTCGAGTTCCGATATTTCAGAGCTTGGTGTCAAACGCTTTGGCGTTAAACCCGCTCCAGTTGGTGCACGGTCCGTTCGTTCTCGACATTGCCGGTGTTCAGCGTTGTGCCAGGTTCAAAGAGCAGGAGCCAGCATTCTTCGTCGGCCACGGGACGATGTTCCACTCCGCGCGGCACCACAATAAACTCGCCCTCTTCGATCCATTCATGACGGTCGCGAAACTCCATGCGGAATCTTCCCTTCACTACCAGGAACATTTCGTCTTCATCCTGGTGATGGTGAAACACGAACTCGCCTTTGAGTTTGTCAAGCTTTACGTATTGGCCATTGAGTTCGGCGACAATGTAGGGCTTCCAGTATTCGGTGATCTTCGCGAACTTTTGGGCGATGTTGACTTTGGACATGGAATTCTCCACTGGTTTGCCCCCTTGCTACGTTCTTAGTGGATGGTGCATCTCACTTACCGGTCGCAGGAAATTCGCGACGGCCGAAAGGACTGCCGAGCTTCGCTCGGCTTGGACGGGCGAGGGCGCCCGTCCCCAAACGGGCAAAAGCAAAAGCCGCCAGCCTTCGCTGACGGCTGAATGCTGGTTGCCGACTGCGGTTTAGAATCCCGCGGCCCCGGAGCCTGGGTGTCCGCCGCGCAGCATGACCCGCACGCCTCGTTGGCTATTCAGACGAGTGGTCGTGGTCCAGTCGACTTCATCGGTGCTGATCACGCCGTTGCCGCCGCTGGCCAGTTCGTAGCTGATGCGGCCGTCCTGATAGGTGTAATTGCCCACCTCCAGAACCATACCCGACTTCAGCACAAACACCGGAACTCCGGGCGCCGCGCTACCCGCCGCGCCTTTAGTGACGTAGCTCGCGTAGATGACATGCGGAGTTTCCTCAGCCACCGGCTGCTCGCTGGACGTGACTGCCACGTTGCGCACCGCCAGTTGAGGAATGCCACCGTAGTTGTCCTGCGGCCCGGCGCTGGCGCCCTGGTACGACGCACCTTGGTACGAGCCCTGATAATAGGAGTCGTTCTGCACCGGGGGACGCCCGAAGAAATGCCAATCCGGGCCGTTGGTCGCCGAGACCTGCGGGATCTGCACGTCGTCCATCAGGCGCAGCTCAAGCATGCTCTCGCCTTTGAGCGTGGGACGCGGACCGCGTGCTGGCAACATAATGATCTTCCACGGCCAAAGCGGCGGAATCATCCACTCGACGATGTCGCGCCGGGCGTGGCCTTTTCCGCGGATGTCGCCGTCTTTATCCACTTTGTAGCCGCGGGTTGCGATCACCTTGGCGTCGAGCGGCATGTCGCCGTTCGGCAGTCCGATGCGATCGAACACCAGCTTCATGCTGCCCTTGCCCCAGAAATGGCCGGGATCCTGGGCCGACTCGAGGTGCCCAACGAGATAGCTTCCGCGGGGAAAGGTCTGCTGGCCGAATTCCGTCACCGAATGCAGATGACAGAGCACCGGATCTCCGACGGCAACGGTCGCCGAAGAAAAGTTCGGTTCATTCATGGTGCATTTCAGAAGGGTACCGGCGGGCAGGACGGTCTCCCGCGCACTGGCACTCAGGGTCAGGCTTAGAACGGTTAACGCCAGAAGGGACACTGCTAGGACTACATACAAGCTGGACTTCATAACGCACCTCGGTCTCACGCCCCTGGAATTTTTAGTACGTGTTCCCAAACTACTGCGTTGAGCCAGCCCCGATTTACAAACTTATACACAAATTGTCGGACGTGGTCAATCGACCGATAGGGATCAAAGTGTGTCTTTTTTGCCACAAACGGACCGGTTAGACAATCGCAAAAGCCCGCACCGGGAAGGTCCCGAACCCTTTCACCTTCACGGGCACGGCGAAAAATGTGAAATCCGCGGGCGGGAGGGATACCAGGTTCGTCATGTGCTCCACGATTGGAATTTCATTTTTCAGGAGGATGGTGTGAACTGGGCGGCGCAAATCCTGGATGTCGTCGATGTTGTGTGAATCGATGCCCACCAGCACCGCTCCACAGTCTGCCAGTAACCGCGCTGCATCCGCAGTCAGGAACGGATGCCCCTCGAAATACTGAACCGTGCTCCAGTGCCGCGACCATCCCGTCTCCACTAGCACGGCCTTGCCCGCCAGATCCGCTCTGTGGCTCGGCGGAAAACATGAGATATCGATCGCTTGCTTGTGCAGGGCCGTTACCTTGATCGCGGGCAGGTTCGCCAGCTTTTGCAGTTCGAGTTCCGACAAGTCCTTGCCCTCCGCATAGCGGTGAAATGGAGAGTCCAGATATGTCCCGGTATTCGCCACCATCTCGATCTTGCCGATCTGGAATTCGGTTCCCGGGGCGTAGTGTTTCCGCGAAGCCTCCCGGCTCAGGTAGTCGCAGATGATGGGCGCGGGCAGGCCTTTGTAGGTCACGAGGCCGTGCTCGACGGTGTGGCTGAGATCGATCAAAGTCTCCGGCAAGGTTCGCGAGGGTGTGCGCGGATCGGGCATGATGGAACATTGTGCCATACCGGCGCGAATACGACCTTCGGAGCAATTTCACGAATTAACCTAAGCGATTAGGTTTATGCTAGGATGACGGCATGCCGACGGTGCTCAGGCGTGGGCGGCTGCGAATCGTGATTTATCCAGCCGATCACAGGCCAGCCCACGTCCATGCAATCGGACCGGACGGCGGGGCGGTTTTCCATCTCAACTGTCCGGCGGGTCCGAGCGAACTGCGGGAGAACTATGGACTCAAGCGGCGGGCGCTGGCGGCTGTCGAACGCCTGATCAACGAGCACGTAAACGAGCTTTGTCGAGTGTGGGAGGAGATTCATGGTATCGCGCACTAGCATCGAGTTGGCAAACAAAAGAGGAGAGCAATTGCAGAGAGAATTTCCTCATGCTGTCTCCGCCCGGTATGACCGGGCCAGCGGGAAGGTCGTGGTTGAACTGAGTTCGAAACTGACATTGAGTTTTTCGCCGCAGGATGCGCAGGGTTTAGAAAATGCCAAGCCCGCGCAGCTTGAGGAAATTGAGTTGAGTCCGTCAGGCTTTGGAGTGCACTTTCCGAAACTTGACGCGGACCTGTATATTCCGGGGCTGCTGGAAGGGTTTATGGGATCGAAGAAATGGATGGCGGCGCGTCTTGGGCAGATTGGCGGGCAGTCGCGAAGCCGCGCCAAGAAGGCGGCATCGCGGGCGAATGGGTTGAAGGGCGGGAGACCACGGCGGAGGGAAGCTGCGGCGGGGGATTAGGGAACTGGACTCGATGAATCCACACATGGTCCTCAGGAGATTTCCACAGGCACTGCACAAATTTTGCCGAATTGCTAACTAGGGGGATTCGTGAGATTCATTGAATGTGGATACGGTCGGATCGAGATCTCATGAAAAGGGGACGGAATGGGTGAGGAAAGGAAACGAACCGGACGATGTTCGCCGAGTGACAGAATATCTGTTTCCACGATGGATAGACCTCATTGCGCGAGGCTGGCTGGAGTCGTCTCAGGAGATGCAACTAGAACAGATCGGTGAGGTGGTGGTGGTGGGGCCGTTGTTCGACCTCGTACCAGCGCGAACGCTCATGAGGGCTTTTCGATATGTAATTGTTTTCACAACGCTGTATGGTGCTGACGGAAATATAAGCCTTACAGCTCGCAGTCTCTCCATTCATCGAAGCACGTTGGCCCGCACCCTCAAGGAGATGCACAGGGCCGGAATAAACTTCTCACCGACACTCCTCGAAAACCTTTACATCAGACGACACCATGCGTAGATATAGTGTTCGCGTCGCGGCAACCGCTCAGCCGATTTGCCCCGGGGATCGCCGGGGCGTGAAACAACTGAACATCACGGAAACTTTCATGATCATAAAACTCTACGCTCTCGAAATCGCGGGCACTTTAGTGTTCATCGTGTTCATTTCGGTCGAGGCTGCCCATGTTATTAGCCGGTTGTTTCAGTGATAGCTACCCAGTTTCAGGTAGGGGAAAACAAAAGCCGCCAGCTTTCGCTGACGGCTTGAACCTCGCTTGCTTCGCTTCGCGGGGCGGACGAATGCGTCCGTCCCCACGCAAGTTTAGCTTTCGTACAGCAGCACGCCTTCGGCCTTCTCCGCGTCCACCGGACGGTAGTACAGCTTGTTCGCTTCGAGGAAGACCTCGATGAACGCCGGCCGGGTGGTGATCGTGCCCTGGATCAGGGCTTCCGAGAGCGGATCCTCGATGTACTTCTGCAACGCACGACGCAGCGGACGTGCTCCGTAGCTGCGGTCGGTCAGAGTCTGGTTCAGGATCCACTTCTTCGCTTCATCGGCCACGGTTACGGTGATCGAACGCTGGGCGAGATTTTGGTTCAGTTGGTGGACCATCAGCTCGAGAATCTGGATAAGGTCGGCTTCGCTGAGCGCCATGAAGAGGATGATTTCATCCACGCGGTTCAGGAATTCGGGATTGAAGGTGCGCTTGACTTCGCTCTTCACCAGGTCTTCAACCTTTTCGGAAACCATCTCGTCTTTCGACGACTGGAAGCCCAGGCCCTCGCGCTTCATGAGGTGCCGGGCCCCGATGTTCGACGTCATGATGATGATGGTGTTCTTGAAGTCGACGGTGTTGCCCAAGCCGTCGGTTAGTTGGCCGTCTTCAAAAACCTGCAGCAGAATGTTGAAGACATCCGGATGCGCCTTCTCGATTTCGTCGAGCAGTACGACAGAATAGGGTGCCCGCTTGACGCGTTCTGTCAATTGGCCACCTTCTTCGTAACCCACATATCCCGGAGGCGACCCGATCAGCTTCGATACGGAGTGCTTCTCCATGAACTCCGACATATCGAAACGGACGAGCGCCTTTTCGCTGCCAAACATGAACTGCGCCAGGGTGCGAGCGACCTCGGTCTTGCCGACGCCGGTCGGTCCCAGGAACAAAAACGAGCCGATGGGGCGGTTCGGGCTCTTCAACCCGGCACGCGAGCGGCGGATGGCGCGAGCTAACGCGCTGATGGCTTTGTCCTGCGAGATGATGCGCTTGTGCAGTTCTTCTTCGATGCGAAGCAGCTTCTGCGTTTCTTCTTCCTTGATCGAAGTAATCGGAACGCCAGTCCAGCGCGATACCACGTCCTCGATGTCCTCCCGACCGACGATGCCGGTGGAGGATTCATCGAGGTGGTATTTTTCGCGAAGGGCGCGCAGGTTCTCGCGCTCCTTGCGTTCCTCGTCCGAGTAGAAGCGTGCCTTCTCGAACTCGTGGTTCGCGATGGCGTTCTCCATACGATGGACGATGAACTTGATCCGCTTCTGGACTTCGGTCAATTCTTCGGGCAGCGTGGTCTGGCGCAATTTCACACGCGCGCCGGCTTCGTCGATCAGGTCGATGGCCTTATCCGGCAGAAAACGGTCGGGAATGTAGCGATTGGAATGCGACACTGAAAAATTGATGGCGTCGTCGGTGTAGGTGACGGCGTGGAATTTTTCGTAGCGTTCTTTGATCCCGAAAAGAATCTTGACCGCGTCAGCTTCGTTTGGCGGTGGAACTTTCACGGCCTGGAAGCGGCGCTCTAGCGAACGGTCTTTTTCGATCGACTTGCGGTATTCCGCGGGCGTGGTTGCCCCGATGCACTGAATCTCGCCGCGCGACAAGGCCGGCTTCAGGATGTTGGCAGCGTCGAGCGAGCCTTCCGCCGATCCCGCGCCTACGAGCGTGTGCAGTTCGTCAATAAAGATGATCGAATTCTGCGACTCCATCAGCTCTTTCATGATGGTCTTGAGGCGCTCTTCAAACTGACCGCGATACTTGGTGCCGGCTACGATCAAAGAAAGATCGAGCGCCAGAATGCGTTTGTCGGCGAGGAAGGACGGAACTTCGCCGTCCGCGATGCGCTGCGCCAGGCCTTCTACGATGGCGGTCTTGCCTACTCCGGGCTCGCCGATGAGGACAGGATTATTTTTGGTGCGGCGACAGAGAATCTGCACCACGCGTTCCACTTCGCCGTCGCGGCCTACCAGCGGATCGAGTTGGCTATCCATGGCGGACTGGGTCAGGTCGCGGGAAAACTCACTTAGCAAAGAAGACTCGCGCTGTCCGCGTTGCGGCTGGGCTTTTTCCTGGCTGGTACGGGCCAGTTCTTCGCGGATGGTCGAAAGCCGCAGTCCCCGTTCGTGCAAAATTTCAGCTGCAAAACACTTTTCTTCGCGCAGCAATCCGAGTAGCAGGTGCTCAGTTCCAATGTGTTTGTGGGAAAGGCGCTCGGCCTCTTCTGCGGCATAGGCCAGGACTCGCTTGCATTCGTTGCTCAGGGGAAGATCAACCGAAGTGGAAACCTTTTCGCGGATTGTAGTGTGGCCTTCGATCTGTTTCCGGATCGACTCGACCGACGCATGCGAGCGCAGAAAGCGATTGGTCAGGGCCTTGTCTTCTCGCAGCAGTCCGAGCAGCAGGTGCTCGGTCTCAATGTAAGGAGATCCAAATTGGCTGGCCTCGTAGCGGGCAAAGAAGATGACGCGCCTGGCTTTCTCCGTATAGCGTTCGAACATATACCGATTCCCCCCGAGTTCATGCGGAAAGCCCCGCCCTCCACCGAACCCCTGACCATACCACCTTAATTATGCATTCATATCGCCTAATCTCCCAAGCGATATTCGCCTTTTAGTAACCGCCGAGTGCCTACTTTCGGGTACCTGCAATTCGTAAACTTTAGTTCTTTCGATTCTGCCTTTCATCACGCCGGGAGAGACTCGGGCGCGACCTCCTCTATTTTGCCCTGATCCAAGCGTAAAACCCTATGGCACCGACGTGCAAACGCCAGGTTGTGGGTGGCGATTAAAGAGGTCAACTGGTGCTCGCGATGCAATCGCGCGACCAGTTCAAAAACCAACTCCCCGGTGCGACCGTCGAGATCGCCGGTAGGCTCATCAGCGAGCAACACTTGCGGCTGGGTGATGAGCGCGCGCGCGAGCGCTAGCCGTTGCTGCTCGCCGCCGGAAAGTTCGCCCGACCGATGATGTCCGCGCTCGGCCAGTCCCACCTCGCGCAGCCACCGCGAAGCTTCCTTTTCGGCTGAGGGCAGCGCTTGCCCTCGCGTCAGCAAAGGCATGGCGACGTTCTCTAAAGCGGTGAACTCCGGCAGCAGGTAATGGAATTGCCAAACGTAGCCGATCTCGCGGTTACGAAATTCGGCAGCGTCATCCTCGGAAAGCGAGTTCACGTGGAAGTTCGCGCAGTATACGGCACCCGCAGAAGGACGATCAAGCGCCGCCAGGATGTGCAACAAGGTGCTTTTTCCGGCACCCGATTGCCCGACGATGGCCAGCATCGTTCCCTTCTGGACCCGGAAAGACAGATTCTCAAAGAGCACGAGTTCGTCTTCGCCTGAGCGAAAGATCTTACTTAACCCTTCGACCCTCACCAGAGGATCTTGAGCCATTAGATGCAAACTTCCCCTCCTAAGTACCAAGGCCGCCTCCGGCTGCAACCTGAGAAGACGGTCCTTGATCATTAGAGCATGATCCATTAGACCATGAGGAGAAACCAGCCGTTTCCGCGATTCCGCTTGCGGGCACGAGCTATGCAAGAAACTGTATACCTCCGGAAAACAATTGCAATGTGACCTGGGTCACAACTGAGAGAGCCGGAACTGCTGAGGAGCCCTACTCATACCTTAGCGCCTCCGCTGGCAGAATCCGAGCGGCTGACCACGATGGATAAATCGTTGCGATAAATGAGATCCCTATGGAAACAAGCGCCACGATTACGCCATCCATCAGCCGCGGAGCGAACGGTACATAGTCGATCGAATAGACCTCGGGTGAGAGGGAAATAAAGTGGTAGTGTCCGCCCGCCCACGAGATCGCGTAGCCGAGCACCAGCCCCATTGCCGTTCCGATCACGCCAATCAGCACGCCCTGCGCGATGAACACGCGGCGGATTTGTTTCTTCTTAGTCCCCAGCGACATCAGGACGGCTATATCTTTCGTTTTCTCCATGACCATCATGATCAGCGAGATCAAAATGTTCAGCGCGGCCACGAACACGATCAGCCCGATGGTGATGAAGGTCACCACGCGCTCCAGGCGCAGCGCGCGGAACAAAGGCTTGTTCTGTTCCATCCAGTTGGTGGTCATGAAGCCGTGGCTTCCTGAGCAAAGATCGGCGGCCTGTTCGAGCTGACGCGCCACTTCGCCCGCCAGGTAAATATCGTCAATCTTGAATTGGATGACCGAGATCACGTCTCCTAAGCCAAACAACTGCTGCGCGTCCGAAAGGCGGATGAATGCCCAGGAAGAGTCGTAGTCGAAGAAGCCGGAGTTGAAGATTCCAGCGACGCGAAAGCGAATGTACTTCGGCACCATTCCAAACGGAGTCAACTCACCCTGCGGAGAAGTCACCAACACCACCGACCCTACGGTAGCGCCGAGCTCTTCGGCCATGTCCTTGCCAAGAATAATCGGAGGCATCGCGGCAACGCGCTGCTGCACGCCAGTCAAGTCGTCAGGAGATTCTGCTTGTGTGGCGCGGGCGCCCTCGCCCGCGGCCGTTGACTTTGGTTGTGAAGTTGGTTCTTCAATTCCAGCCGTGCTCGCGGCCTCCTCCAGCGCGGTTGCCGACCCGAGCGTCACCGAGTTCAGCAGGTCGCTGACCTTCCGCTCATACTGCGGCAGCATGCCTTTCAGCACTGCCCCGCGCGCCCGCGGCCCGCGCGAGATCAGTACTTGCTCGTAAATTGCCGGAGCGGCCGCCACCACGTGCGGCTGCTTCGATAACTTCTCGAGCAACGGACGCCAATCGCGGATGCCGTCACTTTCCACCCGCAGCAGACTGATGTGCGCTGTCGATCCTAACAGCCGCGCCTGCAAGTCCTGTCGAAAGCCGTTGTTGATCGCCAGAGCGACGATCAGGGAAGCTACTCCCGCCGCCACTCCCAGGATGGAGATACCTGTAATGACGCCGATGAACGCCTGGCGGCGTTTGGCGCGAAGATAGCGAGTTGCGACGAAGAGTTCGAAGCGCATAGGAGCAGTTGTCAGCTCTCAGCTGTCAGCCTTCAGTTACAGCGGATTATAGCTGGCGTTCGGAGAACACTCTGGGCACAACTGCCGGCACGGATCTGCGATACGCGCGGTAGGAGTCGCCAAACCTGTTTTCCAACTCCGCATCTTCCATCCGGATCATGAATGCACCTGTGACTACGGCGAACGCCGTCAGGCCCCAGCAGACCGCGAGCCCGGTGCCTACGCTCCATGCCAGCATCTCGCACAGATGCGCCAGATACACCGGGTGCCGCACCCGCGACCGGATGCCATCCGTCACCAGCCGCTGCTCGCGATTTCCGCCATGAACTTCGGGCAGCCCGCCGAGTTGCTTTGCGCTGAAATTTTTTCCGGATTGCGAATAGATGTACAGCCCGCAGACAAACAACAAAGCGGCCGCGCTCCACGCCCAGTGCGCTTGGTACAGCAAGATGTCCCGCCATGGCCGCGTGATCAGCGCGACTACAACCCACATCGCCATCCACGCGGGCAACAGCACCATAAATGGCGAGCGATGCCGCGCGCGCCAGCGTTCGGCGAATGGATGAATCATGAACCAGAAGGCGGGGATGGTCGAATACACAACGCAGGCCGGCCATCCGATAAGTTGCAGCCAGTGCAGCACGTGGAATCCGAATCGTTCGCCAGAATCTTAGCAGCGCGCAGTAGGGTTCGTATCAGGGTATCGCCTCAGCGATGCCGAACCTTTCTTCCTTTAGCAGGCCAGTTGAGGGCGCAAAAAGCTCACCTCAGGCGCTAAAGCGCGGACACATTCCAACGACTCAGCGGCACGAGTGGACTCGTGCCCTTCCCGTTCGTTGAGATGTTAGACTTTCTTCACAAGCTGTTGGGAAGCTGGACGTTTTCAGCGCACGTCACTGGCAACTGGCAACTGGGTACTGGGTACTGGCAACTTCCTGCTATCCTCTTTGCTCATGTCCCCCATCCTGACCAGCGTGCTGCTGGGGTTGACGGCGGCGGGCGCGAACGTGTTCGGCGGCGCCATCATCGTTCAAAAGCATTGGGACCGCTCCTACCTCCGCTACTTCGTCGCGCTCGGAGCAGGCTTCATGCTGGCGACGGCGCTGGTCGAAATGGCGCCGGCCAGCATTCAGTTGCGTGGCCCGTATGCCGGGTTTCTCATCCTCGCCGGATACCTGCTCGTTCATTTCTTCGAGCACACCGTCACCCCGCATTTCCACTTTGGAGAGGAAACCCACGCCGACCAGTTCGTGCATTCTCACAAGGGCTACTCGGTTCTGATCGGACTGCTGATTCACACATTTTTTGACGGCATCGCGATCGCTTCCGGATTCCTTGTTTCCCCGGCGCTCGGCTGGATCATTTTCGTGGCGGTTTTTCTGCACAAGATTCCGGAAGGATTCACCGTCTCGTCGGTGATGCTGGCCAGCGGCCGCAGCCGCGCCTTCGCCTGGGGAGCGTCCATGCTGTTGGGCGTGGCAACCGTGGCCGGGGTGATGACGATGGCAGTGTTCCGCTACGAGGTGGGCTTCGGTCTGCCTTTGTCGGCGGGCGTTACGATCTATGTGGCCGCGTCGGATCTGATCCCCGAAGTAAATAAAGAGCCTGGCGTTAGGATGGCGCTGCTGGTTTTTGTTGGAGCGGCGTGCATGTTCTTGCTGGATCGGTTCTTTCATGTGCACTGAGATCGTTCTCAGCCAGCCCAAGGCTGCCTAGGAACGTGTTCGTACTGAGAACTGACCTCACCTGTCGCACCCTGCTATTCGCTTAAACGGAAGATTTCAACGTGCTCAAGGAGCCTGTCGCATGTCTTGATGCAGACCTCACGCATTACTTTCTGGGCCGCGGGATCGCCGCTAAGAGTAATCATGGTAGCGGCGCCATGGCAAATCAGGAACATCGCGTCGGCAATTTGCTCGTAATCTTTGGGCGCGCCGCCAAAGCGTGCGGCCATCTGCGCCACTGCCAAGGCCCGTCCGGGCCGCGGGCGACCAGGGGCAAACAGCTGTGGGAACGACAAGCGGAGCAGATCGTACTCGTGCGGATTGGCTTCCGCATAGGCCAGATACCGACGCGATATATCTTCAACCGATGTCGACACGAACGCCTCGGCGTACATTTCTTCTCGAAAGCGCAATGCCAGAGCTAGCCGGATTGCTTCCTTGTTGCGAAATCGTTTGTACACCGTAGGCGTGGTTGTGCCGGCCGCGTGAGCTACCTCTCGCAACGTAAGACCCCTCTCACCGCGCTCCCGCCACAAGCGGCGGGCCGCTGTCAAGATGCGTTCCTCCAACTGCTGGTCAGGAATCGGGGGCATGCGATTTCGCCTCCATTGTCCCTCTATCTTATACGATGTGCAACAAGATGCCGAGCACTAAAAAGTCCACGTCCCCCGGAATCAATCCTTCTATAGTATTGATTGTAAAGCGTATATATCTACTTTTTACGAAATCTCTAATATTATTTGACAACGTCAAATTAACAATGTTAAAGTATGACGAATTTCTTGTCCCGCCCTCCCCGCGGAGTTCAAATTGCAGGAGTTGCAACCGATGTTGTCATGGAGTAAAGGCGGCGACCGCGTCGCCATTGTTCAGATGAATAAAGAGCTGCGGCAGGCCCAGCTCGAATTGCTGAGTGCCGAGTGCGCCACCGACCGGCTTCGGCTGCGTTTTTCGCCAGAAGATATTGCCAGCTTTGGCGAACATGAAGTATTGCGCAAGGCAGTAGCGTCGGCCACCGCGTTAAAGGACTACTACAGTCACATTGCCCGGCAAGTCTCCGACCCGGATTCAATCGCCGAGACGCGAGCCTCCTCATTTCAACAGGAGAAAGTGGTTGCCGCGATTGACCGTGTGCGTCAATACCTCCATGACCAGCGAAAGACGTACCGCCCACAGGGGTTGCCGCTGGGCACGGACCAGCGCAGTACGATGAAGCCCTTCTTTTCGCCGACTATCCTGGCCGGAATCCGGGTTGTCGAACTACGAAATCACCGCATTCCCAATCCGCCATTTTATGCGGAGGCGAAGGCGCTGGGTCTCACAAACCTGCCTGAACTTTCACACATGGCCTCTTTAACCTTCGAGGATGTCGTGATCTTCCATGGTGAAATCACGGACCGGCGCTTGTTTCACGCGCTGGTACATGCGGTGCAGTTCACGTTCTTAGGGCTCGATCGCTACACCGAGCTTTTCGTACGGGGCTTCTTGCGAACGGGTTCGCACGTCAGCGTGCCCCTGGAAAAGCATACTTTCAGCCTCGAGTCAGCGTTCGCCGAACGTCCGCACAAGCCGTTCTCCGTTGAAGAAATGGTGAAGCTTTGGACCAAGCAGGGCCGCTATTGAGGCATATGAACAGTTCTCAGTTCCCAGTTCTCAGTAGAAACCGGATCTGTTCTGAGAACTGGGCATTGAGAACTCTTCTATCCGCTGTGCCGAATATGCATCACATCGCCATCCTGTACGATGTAGTCTTTCCCTTCCAGTCGCAGGGTGCCTTTGGCGCGCGCGTTCGCCTCGGAACCCGCTTCCAGTAGTTGGTCCCAGCGAATCGTCTCAGCTCGAATGAAGTGTTTTTCCAAGTCGGAGTGAATGGCCCCAGCGCCGTTCTGCGCTCGCGTATGCAGCGGGATCGTCCAGGCCCGGCATTCATCTTCTCCAGCGGTGAAGAACGAGATCAGTCCCAGCAGGTGATAGCTCTTGCGGATCAGCCGCGACAGTCCGCTTTCCGTCAGTCCATAGCTGCCGAGAAATTCTGCCGCGTCTTCGTCCGTCATCTCCGCCAGTTCTGCTTCCACTTCGCCGCAAATCGCGCTTGCTCCGGCATTCGGACGTGCGGCTACTTCGGTCAGGTTGTACTTCGCTACCGCCGCTTCGAGATCCTTACCCAGTTCCGTGCTCTCGCTGATATTGAGCACGTAGAGTATTGGCTTTTCGCTCAGAAACATGAAGCCGCGGATGCGTTTCTTGTCCTCGGGCGTCATTTCCATTTCGCGCAGCGGTTTTTCGGTCTCGAGATGGGCTTTGGCCTTGATCAGCAGCTCGTTTTCTTTTTCCAGTTCCGGCGTTTTCATCTTCTTCAAGTCTTTTTCGAGGCGCTCCAGCCGTTTTTCGATCTGGCCGAGGTCGCTCACCATCAGGTCGAACTCCACGTTCTTGATGTCGCGCAGCGGATCGATGGGGCCGACATGCGGAATGGCGTCGTTTTCAAACGCGCGGAGAACGTGAATGAGCGCGTCCACCTGGCGCAGATGGCCGATGTAGGCGGTCTCTTTCAGTGCGTCCTGGCCGATGGCGCCGACGTCGACGTACTCGACCGAGGCGTGTGTCAGCTTCTTTGGCTTGTAGAGCGCGGCCAGCTTGTCGAGGCGCTCGTCGGGGACTTTGGCTACGCCGATGTGTGCCTCGCGCGGGTTCGAGAATGCGTGCTCGGAAAGATTCGCCTTCGTCAGAATGCGAAATAGAGATGTCTTGCCGACCTGCGGCAGACCGATGATGCCAGTTTTCATGAGGACAGCTCTCAGCTCTCAGTTGTCAGCTCTCAGTTAACTCGAAAGAATAAATCATTGCAGCTAATACGCATATGCGCCTGGAATGCATCGCGCTGGCCCATCGTGCTAGGCTCCAGAGAATGCGGCGCAACGGCACAACTTTCCTCAGACATCTGCTTCGCCGGCTTGCCGGAGCGCTGGCCGCTTGCGTGGTTTGCGGCGTCTTTGTCCGTGCTCAAACCTCGCCCCAGGTCCAGTTCCGCTTGCAGGCGCGCGAAGTTGTCGAAGGCCGACTGAAGTCGTTTTCCACCAGGAACAGCGAACGAGAAGCGCTGATCCGAAAGTGGTTTGCCGAGTCCGGATGCAAGGATGAGAATCTCTCCGAGCAAGCGCTCGACCGCAAGCTTCCCCCGAACGTCATTTGCGTGCTGCCGGGCGAAACGCAGGAAGTCATCGTGGTCGGTGCGCATACCGATAAAGTCGGCAGCTTTGGCGACGGCGTCGTCGATAATTGGACGGGAGCGGCCTTGTTGCCGAGCCTGCTGTACAGCCTGAGCGCGCAACCGCGTCATCACACATTGATCTTCGTCGGATTCTCGGGCGAGGAAAGGGGCTTGGTCGGATCCCGTTATTACGCGGACCACCTCACCAGAGAGCAGCGCGCACGCATCGTGGGCATGGTGAACTTCGACAGTTTGGGTCTCGGTCCGACCGAGGTCTGGGCTTCGCACGCCGATAAAGTGCTGCTTGATGCGCTGGCCTCGGTCGCGGCGGCCAGCAAGCTCCCTATGACCTTAATGAACGTGCCCAATGGCGCCACGGCCGATTCCGAATCGTTTGCTCGCTACCACATCCCGCGCATCACCCTGCACTCGGTTACGCAATCGACCTGGCCGATTCTGCATTCGCCGCGCGACAGCATGGCAGCCATCAAGATGAACGATTACTACGACAGCTATAAGCTGATCGCCGAATATCTGGCGTATCTCGATGACGCGCTGAAACCGGCGCCCGCACCGCACCAATGACTCACGGTGGAACGACGGGCGTCTCGCCCGTCTGGCCGGGCGGGACGCTCGACTCTCCACCAGCAAATTCACCGGAGCGCTTGCGCCGTCGTATACAACGCCACCAAGCCCAGCAAGAGCACCGCCTCCTCGAATTTTTCCGACCACACGTGCAGACGGTCGAATTCCCGGCGCAGCGGATTGTCCAGGGGCACGTTATCGATCACTCCAACCTCAGCGCGAAGGGCATGCATCTTTGGGGAAATTGCGAACTGCGAGATCACGGTCAGCAGCAGCATCAGCACGATTAGCAGGTGTCGCGCCGCTAATGGGCGCGCATTTCCCGTGGCCATCCGGCTGTAGAGCATGGACGCGATCAGGAAAACAATTCCGGAAACGATGGCCATGTAGTGCAGCAAATCGAGCGAGCGGCCCACGATCGATCCGGCCATGTGGCGGGTGGGGAGAAGTCCGGGCGTGAAGGCGGTGGGAGCTTCGACGAATGCGAGGAAGATCAGGCCGCCGAGCCAGACCACGAGCGACAACAACATGAGAAACCGGAGAAATGACATGGGTGGAATTATATTTCGATGCGGTGAAAAGAGTTATCCACAGGCCGAACCAGCGCTGTCACTTACTCCTGTGCGCGCAACTATTTACCCTCATCCTTCCTCATCGTCCGGAGGGAATCATCCAAAATGCAGCGTTCGCTCACCGCCATCGATGTTAATTTCTTATCCTTGCAGTCGGCAGTGTTTTGCGTGCAATGTGAATTGCTCAGCCCAAACAACACGCCGCGGTGTCTGGCTTGCGGCAGCGGCGCGGTGCTCAGTCTTTCGCGCGTGCTGGGCGGATCGCTCCGCGGACAACAGACGGCGCATCTCATCGCGGACGCGGAGTTGGACCGGCTGGTGCGGTCTTTGCTCTATACGGTGCCGCAAGTTGCCGAGGCTGGGACCACCGAAGAGCAGAGCGAATATGCGAGCGAGCTGCCCGCGGCAGCGACTTTTTCCACCCGCCATCGCATGCGGCCTCGGCATCATGGACCCGTTGCGGCTCATCACCCCTTGATCAACGCGGGAGAGATCGATCTTGAGCCGGGCATCAGCATCATCGCGGAAAAAGCGCAGAGTCTAACCGGAGCCACCGGGGCGGCCATCGCGCTGCGTCGGGGCAACGAAATTGTCTGCCGGGCGCGCACCGGGCGCACCGCTCCCGATATCGGGGTGCGCCTGCAAACCGATAGCGGACTTTCGGCCGAATGCGTGCGGACCGGCGAAGTGCTGCTCTGTGACGACGCCGAGTCGAACCCGCGCGTGGATTGGGCGACTTGCCGACGAATGGGCGTGCGCTCAATACTGGTTGCTCCGCTGCGTCACTTCCGGCGGACGCTGGGAGTTTTCGAAGTACTGTCGTCAACGCCTCACGCGTTTGATAACAACGATGTCGCTACTATGCAGTTTCTCTCCGGAATGATGGTGGCGACGATTTCGCGGCTCTCCAGTTTGCAGCCTACGCCGCCCGTGGCCTCGGGCGAGTAGGCTCTCGGCCGCGGGCCGAGCTGCGCTCGGCTTGGACGGACGAATGCGTCCGTCCCTACACGTTCAAAACCTATACCGGCACCGGCACGCTCTCCACGATCTCGCGTAACACTTGCTCGGCTTGCTCGGATTTTTTCAGGGTGGAGGTGTAGAGCGAGCTTACGACTACGCGGTGGGCGAAGACGGAGACGACTAACGGCTTGAAATCTTCGGGTGTGCAGTAATCGCGGCCTTCGAGGAAGGCCATGGCTTGGGCGGCGCGGTAGAGCATCTGCGAGCCTCGGGGAGATACTCCCAGGGAAAGATACTCGGACTCGCGCGTCTTGCTGACAATGCTCAGCAGGTACGTGATTAGCGATTCGTCCACGTGAACCTGGGCTACGGCTTGCTGGATTTCTACTACGTCCGCGGCATTGAGCACGGGGCGCAGGTTTTCCAGTTGGGCGACGCCGGCTTCGGCGCGCAGGATTTCGCGCTCGGCGTTGCCTTCGGGATATCCCATGCGCACCCTCATCAGGAAACGATCGAGTTGCGACTCGGGCAGGGGATAAGTGCCGTGGTGCTCGATGGGATTCTGCGTAGCGAGAACCAGAAACGGTTGCGGCAGCGGATAAGAGTGCGCGTCGATGGTGACCTGGCCCTCGTTCATGGCTTCGAGCAGGGCGGACTGCGTCTTCGGAGTGGTGCGGTTAATTTCGTCGGCTAAGAGGACGTTGGCGAAGACGGGTCCGCGCTTGAATTCGAATTTCTGCTCAATGGCGGAGTAGATCGAAATGCCGAGCACGTCGGAGGGCAGCATGTCGCTGGTGAACTGGATGCGCTGAAAGGAGCAATCGATGGCGCGGGCTAGCGCCTGGCCGAGCGTGGTCTTGCCGACTCCGGGGACGCCTTCTATCAGCAGGTGGCCTTTGGCGAAGATGGAAACCAGGGCGAGGCGGAGGACGTCGTCTTTGCCGCGGATGACGCGGCGCAGACTGTTCTCGAGTGCCGCAGCGCGGCGAGAAGTTGCTACCAGAGCTTCGGGAGCCATTGTTGTGGATTCTACTATGAGGGCTGAGGCGGCGGCAGTTACGGCGGTCATAGACTGGTGCTCAGTGACGAGTCAGCAACTGTCGAGCGTCGCTCGACGGGACGGACGAATGCGTCCGTCCCTACATGTTTACTGGAAAAACTCTGCTGGTCGTCCTGTCAGACGCTCGATTCTTTTCGCGGTTGGCGGATGGGTCGAGAACAAGTTGCCGAAACTCATCCCACCTAAGAACGGCGCAATGATGAAAAGATGCGCGGTGGATGGACTGGCTAGGAGCGGGCGCTGTTTGGAATAGGCGTCGATCTTGGCGAGGGCGCTGGCCAGCGCGTAGGGATTGCCGGTCCAGTGCGCTCCGGTGTCGTCGGCTCCGTATTCGCGGGAGCGCGAGACAGCTAACTGGATCAGCATGGCTGCGAATGGAGCGAGGATGATCATGGCAATGGCCGCGATGCCGCTGCCTCCGCCGCGATCGTCACGTTCGCCTCGCATGCCGCCGAAGATCATTCCCCATTTGGCTATCGACGCGAGCCAGGTAATCGCACCAGCTAAAGTGGCGGCGATCGAACTGATGAGAATGTCGCGGTTGCGCACGTGGCCGAGTTCATGGGCGAGCACGCCTTCGAGTTCTTCGTCGTTGAGCAATCCCAGGATGCCTTGAGTTACGGCGACTGACGCGTGATTCGGATTGCGTCCAGTGGCAAAGGCGTTGGGTGAGTCGGTCGGAATGAGGTAGACCTTGGGCATCGGCAGGCTGACTTTTTGCGCCAGGCGCTCGACGATGTTGTAGACGCGCGGCAGATCTTCCCGGCTGACGGCCTGTGCGCGATAGGTGGCGAGCGCGATCTTGTCGGAGAAAAAGTAGGCAACGAAATTCATGACGGCGGCGAAAGCGAGCGCCATCAGCATGCCGTTCTGGCCGCCGAAAACGCGTCCCGCCAGCATGAGCAGCAGCGTCATGACGGTGAGCAGAAGAGTAGTTTTGAATACATTGCTCATATAAGTTTTCCTTGAGACATAGTATTCGATGCCGTGGTTTCCGACTCGGCTCAACTGGGGGTGGAATCGGCCAAAGACCCCTCTCGTGGCGGTCTTTCGGAATCAAAGACTTAGCGTCGCAAGAGATGCCAGGTCTATGAGGAATAAGGAGTTAGAAACAAACTATTTATAAATCAGTGAGTTAGCGTAGATTTTAGGCTTGTTCTTGGGTTGATTTTCAGCTAAGTCTTTGAGAAATAAATACCTTAGATGCCGATAAGGCAAGGCACTTACAAAACGTCGCTCTCCCCTCTTGTGGTCTTACGCACACCCAGCTAGCCCTGCCGCTTGAGAGCCCGCTCTAGCGTCTGATCGAGGGCGGCTTTCGCTTTTTCGTAATCCGCGGGAGTGATTTTGCCTTGCTTTCGTTCCACCTCTAGCTGAAACAGTTCTTCTTTCAACGCTTCAAGTATCATCGATGATTTTGCTGCCGGAGCGCTGGCCGCGGGCGCAGCGGCTGGAACAAGCGCTGCGCCGTAGTCGCTTGATGCCGCGCCAATTTTCGCGCCGGATGTCGCGGCCACGGATATTGCGGGTTGCCGTTTCGTCACTACCCATCCGCCGATGGCGAGCAGCACGGCAAATCCGCCGAGAATCCACAGCTGATACTTCTTCAACGGGTCGGGTGCATCGATGGGAGCGCCGAGGCCGCCGCCGGGACGATTGTCGCGGCTTTGCGGCGGCTGCTGATCCTGCTGCGGGGCTGCGCCCGAGGCGGTCTCTCTTTCTCCCTGCGACTCGTTGATCGTGCCAGTGCCCTGCAGCGTGAAGCCGAGCGGCTGGCCGGGTTTAGCCTGCTGTGCGACTTCTACGTTGCTGTCGCTCTGGTTAGGATCCTGCATGGACTGGAAGCTGGACGGATTCGCGGCCTTGAACTGCATCGTCTTGGGAAGAACGATGACGAGGTGCTGGGCGGGATAGAGCGGTTTGGGGTCGATCTTGATCTCGCCGGAGTAAGGCAGAGTGAACTCCACCTGGAACTGGGTTTCTCCGGGGCGGAGCGGGAAGGCGATCGCGTAGCGGTTCTTCTCGGCTTGGGGAACTGCGTCCGCGCTGATCGGCTGGCCGTTCGGGGAGCGGGCCTGTACCTGTTCGATCTTTGCGCCCGCGGGCACATAGAACTCGAAATTGTGATCGTTCATCTGTGTCACGGCGGGAGATGAGGCGTTGTTGACGACGAACAAGCGCACGCCCTGCATGGAACTGCTGTCGGCCTGGAAGCGCATGACGTCGGCGGTCAGGCTGAGGCCGGTGACTTTGGTCGCGACATCGTAGACCTGGACGTCGGCCGTGTTGACGCCGGGAGGCGCCATCTGATGATAGGTGACTCCCTGATGGACGGCGCGGATCAGGTGCGGGCCGGGTACGGTGACTTTGAAGCTGTATTTCCCGTTGCTGTCGACCTTGGTGCTGCCGCCAACATCCATGCCGTTGGCGAGGTTGATGAGGAGGACCTCGTCGCCGACGGCGGGCTTGTTGGTGGTGCCGTTGGTGACCGTGCCGGTCAGGGTCTGGGCGGCGGCCGAGGCGAGGGATAGCGAGAAGATGGCGGTTAGAACGACGGACTGTGCGAGTTTCGTCAAAAGTGCTCCTTGAGCATTAACCTACGACATAGAGAGTGACGATGAACGATTTCACGACTGCTGTGCTGTTAGGCGAATCTTCTTATCTCGGACCTGTTCATACAGCAAACACTCATCATTCCCGAACTTCATCATCCTCAGCCAAAGCTCTTCGGCGACAGGTACGTCGAGAGCTGAACGGAGCTTAGTTTCATTTTCCTCGACTGCCCTCTGCCAGAAGGCCAGTTGACGGAATGTCCAGGCGCTATCGCGTACATCCAAGAAGCAGCGCCCCGATGAGGAGACTCCTCCGCCTGGGGCTACGTAAACTGTACCGTCCGGCATGGTTGTTGCAAAGTTCGCATTCTTACTACGCAGCCTAATCCGTTCCGTGGGCATCCGCGATTCACCGTGAATACCAACAACCCTCCCGACTGCTGCATCTGGCCAGTTCTCATGCAGGATTCGGAGCAACTCTGTATCTACCCAGGTCTCTGGGTTGTGTCGGCCATGCGGCAGCGCCTGAATCACGAATATATCCGTCTCAGTAATTCTGACGAACAGCACATCACGGGCTCCGCTTGGTGAGAAATGCAGGTGGTGAAATCCCCAGTTATTAAGCATTGCGTCGTTCTTATCGGCGCGGTTCTTTCGGATGTCACGGCTCAAATAGGGGCTCAGATCGCCGCCATCGCCCATGAGTTTCTTCAATGAGAGAAAGTCGGCGGAATGATACGGCGGGATCTGAAGCTCTTTTGACTCGCGCACCGTCCTCTTGCGGTTCGGTACAATCCTTCTATTCGCGTTTAGATATGTAATTGTGTTTTCTTCCAAGCTGCTCGATGGGTCATATGGAGACCCGGAGACTGACATTTCCGTTTCAAGAAATTTTCCCCAATCGCTGTGAAAATCTACTCTAATCATGATACTGATGACCGCTATGCCACCTGCCCCGCAGCCTGCTCCAGCCGCGCAATCTCCGCCATGATCGCAGCCGCTTCCTCTTCGAGCGAGGCGCGCATGGATTGATAGTCCGCATCCGGCATCCTTCGGCTCTGCTCAGGACAGGCCTTGCCGGCCTTGTATTCGAAATTCAGGTCGCGCAGGTTTTCGGAGATCAGGCGCATGGTTGCCTCACTGTGCGTGGATCTCCTGGAGCATTCGCTGCCTGCGGACCTTGATTTTGCTCTCGTCCTTGCGGGCCTGTGCGAGATCGTAGGCAAGCTGCATCCGGAGCCAGGTTTCGGGCGTGCTGCCAAAGGCTTTCGAGAGGCGAATGGCCATCTCGGGGCTTATGCCGGACTTGCCGTGAATAACGTTGTTGAGCGTTTGCCGGCTGACGCCAAGAACCTTCGCACCTTCGGTAACGGACAAGCCCAAGGGCTCGAGGCAAGCGCTCCCTACGATACGGCCGGGGTGCGCGGGATTCTTCATCGGCATCTCAAACCCCCTCTTTTGCTCTAGTGATAGTCAATCAGTTCAACGTCAAACGCATCCGTACCTTCAAACTGAAATACGATGCGCCAGTTCGCCCGAACAGTCACAGACCAGAAACCCCGCAAATCGCCTTTGAGTGAGTGAAGGCGATAGCCGGGGAGATTAAGCTCCTGCGGGGACTGGGCATAATCAAGGACAGTCAGAATTTCTTGAACTGTATCCACAAGATCAGGCCGTATTCCGCTGCGGTCCTCGCGCTCGTAAAGCCGCTTGAGACCGCGATGCTTAAAGCTCCTGATCATCAAGAATACACTGTAAAGTGTACATTGTCACTTGTCGCGCTTTTGCAGGCCATGCAGCTTACACCACCTGCCCCGCAGCCTGCTCCAGTCGCGCGATCTCCGCCATGATCGCAGCCGCTTCCTCTTCGAGCGAGGCGCGCATGGATTGATAGTCCGCGTCCGGCACCTTGCCTGCCTTGTATTCGAAATTCAGATCGCGCAGGTTTTCGTAGACCGCTTCCTTGCGCTCGCGGAGATAGCCGAGGCGGGTTTTTTCTTCTCCGGCGTAGACTTCGCCGGGGAAGAAGAAGACATAGTAGAGCGCGGCCAGGGTGAAGACGGCACAGATGAAAAGGGTCATCGGGGGCAGCCTTTCTTTCGCCCCTTCGGGGCTGACTCCTTGATTTCTGACCCACGGCTTGCGCCGTGGGCTGTAATCTTTCGCCGCTTCGCGGCTTCGCCTGAAATCATATTTCGGTCTCCTTGCGGGCCTGCCTTTGGAACTCGTCTAATTCGCTGCCGTGGGGGATGACGATGCCGTCGGCGAGGGCCGGTTCAGGGCGGTTCTTCCAGGAGCGGACGATATGAACCGCGAAGGCTATGCCCAGGGCTAGAACTAAGAAGGGCATGATCCAGGCCACTCGGTTGAAGCCGGTGGCGGTGGGCGCGGCGATCACGGTTGGTCCGTATTCCTGCACGAAGCCTTGCAGGATTAGGTCGTCGTTATTGCCTTTGTCGAGCGCGGCTTGCAGTTGATTGCGCATCTTGTCGGAGGACTGGCAGCCGACGTGATTGCATTCGAGCAAGATCTGGCCGCAGCCGCAGGTACACATCATGCGATGGCCCAGGTCTTTGAAGCGCGCGGAATCGTCTCCGGCGCCCATCAAAGCGAGCACTGCCAGCCCGAGAGCGGCGGCGTGCAACCAGCGGCGCAGGGAGTTCCGCATTTTGCGGCAAGAAGCAGGTCCTTCGCTTCGCTCAGGATGACAATTCATGAAAAGACGACAATTCATGAAAAGATTCGCGTGCCGCTGTGGGCCCGAATTGCGCGCCAGTTTGCGAGAGGTCGTCGACGATTTCATCTCAGTCACCTGCTCCCACGTGCGCCGGGGTGCGAACCGGCGTGGTTGCCGTCACCTGGACGGCGGCGGCATTGGGCACGAGGGCGACGATCGTCCCGAAGACCATGATGATCAGGCCGATCCAAATCCAGGGCACCAGCGGATTCACGTGCGCTTTAATGATCGGCCGTCCGGTGGTCTCGTTCTTGCCTTCATAGACCAGGTAGAGGTCGGTCACCATGAAGAAATCTTCTCGGAAGCTCGGGTAAATGCGAGGCAGGGTCTGCGGCTGTTGGCTGGCTTTATAGAAGCGGCGCTCAGGATACATGGTCGTAATCTGCTTGCCGCCGCGGAACACGTTGATGATCGCCCATTCGTTGGCGTAGTTGGGATTGTCGTCCTGCGTATAGGACTGGCAGACCAGCGTGTAGGGACCAATGTTAATTTTGTCGCCGAAGGCCATTTCTTTTTCCACTTCTTTATTGAAAGGCGTTCCCAGGATTCCAATGACCACCAGGGCGACACCGAAGTGGACGATGTAGCCGCCGTAGCGGCGGGTGTTTCTGTGGTACAGGTGAACCATGGCGGAGAATAAATTCTGCTGGCTCTTGCCGGCGATGACGCGGCCGCCGCGGACGAACTCGGAAATGACGGTAAAGATGACCAGCGCCGCGAGAACCGCGGCCATGGTCGCGTAGAAGAACGAAGGATCTTCCCAGGGACGCACGCCGAACAGGATCATCATGCCGCCGATGGCGAGCGACCCGATGGCGGGGAACAGGAAATTCCGCTTGAGGCTTTCGATGGACGTCTTACGCCAGGCCAGCAGCGGTCCGACTGCGGTGAGCAGCAGGAGCAGCAAGGCAACTGGAATGGCCACGCGATTGAAAAATGGCGGTCCGACCGTGACTTTATGTCCTTGAACGAACTCCGACAGGATCGGAAAAAACGTCCCCCACAGGATGGTGAAGCAGACGACCAGCAAGAGGAGGTTGTTGAACAGGAAACTGGATTCGCGCGAAACCAGCGACTCCAGCTTGTGCTCGCTCTTGAGGTGCGACCGGTTCGCCACCAGCAAAAAGCTGCAGACCGCGAGGGTCAATCCGATGAAAACCAGGAACCAGGTGCCGATCGAGGATTGCGCGAAAGCGTGCACCGAACTGATCACACCAGAACGCGTGAGGAACGTCCCCAGCATCGAGAGCAGGAAGGTCGCGAAGATCAGCGACATGTTCCAGACTTTCAGCATGCCGCGTTTTTCCTGCATCATGACGGAATGCAGAAACGCTGTGCCGGTGAGCCAGGGCATGAGCGAGGCATTTTCCACCGGGTCCCATCCCCAGTAACCGCCCCATCCGAGGACAGCGTAGGCCCAGTGCGCGCCTAGAAAAACGCCGATGGTGAGGAAACACCAAGTCACCATGGTCCAGCGGCGCGTGATCTGAATCCATTTTTCGCCGGGGTACTTCATGATGAGCGCGCCCAGCGCGAAGGCGAAGGGAACGGTGAAGCCGACGTATCCCAGGTAGAGCATGGGCGGATGGATGACCATCTCGGGATACTGCAGAAGAGGATTGAGCCCGGTGCCGTCGGCCGGGAGCGCGCCTTGCATTTCGGCGAATGGGTGCGCCGCAAAATTCAGAATCAGCAAAAAGAAAACCTGCACCGAGGCGATGATCACCGAAGCGTAGGCGAAGAGCCGCTGATCGGTCTTGTAGCGCAAGCGAAGAACGAATCCGTAGCCGGCGAGCAACAGCGACCAGAACAGCAGCGAGCCTTCCTGGCCGGACCACAACACGGCGAACTTGTAGGCGGCGGGCAGGTCGCGATTGCTGTGATGGAAGAGGTAGGCGATGGAGAAGTCGTCGTTGAACGCGGCTACTACGAGAACGATGCTAGCCAGCAGCACCGCGGCGAAGGTGGCGATTCCGGCGCGGCGGGCGGTCTCACCGAGACGAGCCGAAGCGGCATTCTTACCGAATAAAGCCAAAAAGCCTGCCAGGAAAGAGTACGCACTCAGGCCGAGCGCCAGCAGCAGCGCAAAGCTTCCGATTTGAGACATCGCTGGGACCCCACAGTATCTTTACGTATTTTTTCAGAGATGCGGGTGGTATGCAATCTACCGCACGCTCATAAGTGCGGTTCGTACACAAATCCAGCTAAGCCGGTGCAGGCTCGGGTGCTGCCAGAAAGCCGCAATCTAACGTTATTTCTCCCGATTTCTCCCGTTATTTCTCCAGCGGGTAGCCTCTTTGGCGCCAATCGCGAATTCCACCGTCCATGGAAATGACATTGGTGTATCCCATTTTTTGCAGATTGTCGGCGGCCAGCGCGGAACGGAAGCCGCCGCCACAGTAGAGGACGAGTTCAGTCTGCAGGTCGGGATACTTGCCCTCAATGTCGCGCTCGATGACGCCCTTGCCCAGGTGGACGGCTCCGGGGAGGTGGTCGGCGTCGAATTCGCGGTCTTCGCGGACGTCGAC